>Ga0193962_1000609_pt1 | contig 16462 bp, 17 predicted proteins | sample FB_5_MG_FD_140335 | JGI IMG/M metagenome (GOLD analysis project Ga0193962, IMG submission 140335) | Microbial mat bacterial communities from the Broadkill River, Lewes, Delaware, United States - FB_5_MG | ecosystem: Environmental > Aquatic > Freshwater > River > Microbial mats | place: USA... | reverse complement strand
TCTATCATCAATATGTGAACCTAACTTATTTCTAATATCTCTAATAGAACTCAATGAATCTAGTCTAAATTTAGATAAAAACACATTTAAAATATTTTGTGCATTTTGTAATTCTTTATCTTTCTTAAAGTCATAGTTACTTTGCTTTAAAAGTTTAAAACTATTTGGTTTTTCTTGTTTGAAGCTAAAATTTTTCCAAGGATGAAGTTGTAAATCTATTATAGTATCCAAACCTATATACTCTGAATTTTCTCTTGTAATCAAGTTATCTATAAAACTAACAATATCATTAACTAAGATAAGTTTTATGAGTTGTTTATAAGTATTAGTTTCTAAGGCTTTGTACAATGAAATTTCAAAATCTATCATTAGATGAATGCTGTTTAATGATAAAACCTTATCTTGTATTGGATGACATGGAATAACTGCTCCAGTGTTTGCTCTTGTCATAGATAAAATATCATTTGAAAAATGTGGAACACTTTCAATATCTTTTTCTCTGACTACATTTTGTATATTTATAATTTCTTGTTGTAATAATTCAAAGTTATTATCTAATATTTTTTGGTAGCTGTTTTGACTTTCTAGTAGATTATATATCTCAATTACTTTAGTGTAAAAATCATCAATTTCATTTTTTGAAATAGTTGACCAAGAATCAACTCTTTGAGCAAATTCTAAATCTTGAAAATGTGCACTTAATTTGTGTCTTTGTAATTTTAATTTATTATCAAATTGATCTGACAAATTATTTAGTTTTTCTTTTAAATCTCGCTTTAAAATATTATTTGTAATATGCATATTGTTATATCGTCTAGTTAAGTTAATAAAATCATAAATTCTAATAATTATTTTTCTTGAAATTACTCTAGCAAAAAAGTCAGACTCAATTATGTCTAATAAATTTTGAGTAATTTTTATTTGTGATACGCAAAAATATATTTTATTTAAACTCATTTTATAATACCTCATCAATACTCATATAAACTCTCTCCATCTTACAACAAATCCCCTCAAAATCCTCTAAGCACTCTATAATTACAGCTAATCTCAATAGTGACTCTAGCGAAATTTGTCCACTACTCTCAAAGCGTTTTAGTGAACCAAGACTTACTCCTGAACGGATAGATAGCTCTTTTTGGGTGTAGCCTAAATCTTTTCTTCTTTGTCTGAATTTGGCTTTAAGCTCTTGCATTATATCTGATGGATTTTTGGGTAAAAAGGATAACATATTAGCTCTTTGTGTGATTTATAGGGTATTATAGCTAATATATTGGCTATTAATCAAGCCAACTGATTATCGTTTAATTGGTTAATTTGGTTTGTATAATACTCTATCAAATAATATACTCCATCTATAATATTATTGGTATCATAGTATTTAATCATCATCTGATTAAATGATAGTTTATCTTTTGCTTTGATGTTTAGCATAGGGTAGCCATTATCAAGTAAAATCCCATTCATCATAAGTCTAGCTGTTCTTTTGTTTCCATCATAGAAATATTGAGTTTTTGCATTGATTAGAAAGTAGGCTATAGCTCTTATGATAGGATGCTTTATTTGGTTTAGTAGTTGCATATTTCTATCATAGAGTGCATCTAAACCTTTATGATTGGGTGGAATATACTCTGTTCCACCTATACGCACATTATTATCTCTAAACTCTCCCCAAACTAGAGCTTCTTCTTTGGCTACTTCTTTATGAAGCAGACATAGAGTTTTTTTAGAAATATCAAAACTACCACTCTCTAATAGATTAAAAAGCACTTTAATACTATTGTTCTGATTTAAAATCATAAGCTCATCACTTAACTTATGACCACCTACTGTGACTCCATCAAGAAGTGTTTCAACCTCAGGGTAAGTCATAGCGTTACCCTCTAAAGCAGAAGTATTAAAAATATAATCAACTCTATCTTTCTTTGCCAAAAAAATATTGAGCTTTTTATCTTTTTTCAAATCAATATCAATAGTGTTTAATTGTTCAACTGTTTTTATATCCATGGTATCAACCTTGGTTATCACGAAATCTACACCTTCTTCAAAAACTTACTAAGCAAAAATATTTTTGTGCCGTTTACTCTGCCCTCTATCATTGTGTTGTCATTTGGTACTATGTGTATGTTTTTTACTGTTGTTCCTTGTTTGGCTGTAAATCCTGCTCCTTTTACTACCAAATCTTTGATTATCGTGATGCTATCACCCTCTTCTAATATAGTCCCATTACTATCTCTAGTGGGTTCGGTTGGAGTATTACTATCTTCTGAAATACCTGCTTCTGCCCACTCTCTTACATCATCTTCTATGAGCATCATATCTAGCTGGTCTTGTTGTCCAAGTTTGGTAAGGAGTCTAAATGTTACTACCTGTACAGCAGGGACGATACTCCACATACTTTGAGTCAAACAGTTCCAGTGTTTTTCATCTAATTGAGGTTCATCTATAGATTTACTACACACTTCACATATCAATATCTCTTCATCTTTTGGAGCTACTTTGTAGGCTTCTAATCCATCATATCCACCACATAGCTCACACAACGCACCACTTCTTTCTAGCAACGATTGGTCTATACTCATACTCTAATCCTTTAATATTACATTTATTGATATTCTAGCTAAATATTATAAAATTCACTATATAGTAAATTTATCAAGATTGTAGTGTGGCAAATGTAGTTTTTAAGTGAGTATAAGATAAAATAAAAGGACTAATAACGCATAAGGTTTTTCCCATAATGATTGTACCAATAGAATTAATTAATAGCTCTAATATAACTTATGACATCACTATAGATGTATTACCAAATCTCTCTTTTGACACTAGTGTAGTGATAGTGACCAATGATACTATAGCACCTCTACATCTTGATTTTTTACTCTCCAAAATAGAAGCCCCACAACTTAATGTAGTGACTATCCCTGATGGTGAGAAGTATAAGACTCTAGCAACAGTAGAGGGGATACTTAATGAGTGCTTTGAGTATAGACTAGATAGAAAATCTCTTCTTATCGCATTTGGTGGTGGAGTGATAGGTGATATGACTGGGTTTAGTGCTAGTCTCTACCAAAGAGGTATTGATTTTATTCAGATACCTACTACACTTCTATCTCAAGTAGATGCTAGTGTGGGTGGAAAGACAGGTGTAAATAATGCCTTTGGCAAAAATCTTATAGGGGCTTTTTATCAACCAAAAGCTGTATATATAGACCCATCATTTTTATCCACTCTTCCTGCTAGAGAGTTTGGTGCAGGTATTGCTGAAATAGTCAAGATGGCTGTTATGTTTGATAGAGATTACTTCAAATATCTTCAACGGGCAGATTTTGCCAATAGAGATACTCTTAAAGAGATAATCAAAAGAAGCGTAGAGCTAAAGGCGTGGGTAGTCAATCAAGATGAGAAAGAAGCAGGGATACGAGCTGTCCTTAACTATGGTCATACATTTGGTCATGTGGTAGAGAATGAGACTAGATATAGTGAGTATCTTCATGGTGAGGCTGTATCTATTGGTATGGTGATGGCAAATGCTTTGGCTGTAGAGTTGGGACTATTGAGTATAGATGAAGCTAATGAGGTAAAAGCACTTTTAATCAAATCTAAGCTACCTATTGATTATATTATCAAAGATGTAGATAGCTTTTATGAACACTTTTTCTTAGACAAAAAGAGTGCTAGGGGTAGTATTAAGTTTATATTACCTAATGGTATAGGTAATTTCAAGATGCTCAATGATATAGATGAGAGTGTTGTCAAAAAGGTATTGAGTAGTTTTGGAGATAGTAAATGAACCCATTTGGGATAATATTTATCTTTTTCATCTCTTTTGGAGTGCTATGGGCTGAGGAGGAGAAAAGAGAGTTAAACTCAACCTCTATACCAGTAGTAGATGAGAGTGCCATAGTGCTAGAGGAGATAAACAAGCTCATAGCCCAAAAAGATGTTATAGAAAAAGAGCTTATCAATAACCATATATGGACAAAAGTATATAGTAACTATCACACATATAAAGAGTTGAAAAAACAGAGCATACTACTAGATAAACAGATAAAAAGACTCAAAAGATTTAAAGAGCTAACCCCAAAACAAGAGAAGCAGTTGAGTAACTATAAAGAAGATAAGAGTATAGTCTTAGATAAGCTTCAACTACTCAAAGAGTATGAGAAAGACCCATTCAAAAAATTCCTCACTCCTCCAGATACAGATACTATGCCAAAAGTAGATACTCCATTTGCAGTTATTACAGCACTATCATATAGAGAGAAGCTTCAATCAGATATGAAAGAGTATAACAGTAGATACATATCACTACAAGATATAATGAAAAAGTTTGAAGAGAAGAAGGGTATCATCAAAAAGCTTCTCGTGCTTGATGCTAATAATAGTGAGTATAGTAATCTACTTCAAGATACTCAAGATGAGATTAAGACATTTGTAGCTATTTTGGATATATTTAAAACTACAGAGAATGTATATTCCAAAAAAGTAGATGAGATTAAGTTTAAACTCAAAAATGCTATACAACTAGAGGTGAGCAAGACTATGACAATAGGAGCGATAATATCTTTTCTCCTACTTTTACTATTTCTTATCAAATATCTTATCACTAGATATATGGCAGATAACGATAGGTCTTATAGTGTAAATAAGGCTCTTAATATATCTTTTGTGACAGTAACTATATTTGTTTTGCTATTTGCATATATCAAAAATGTGAGTTATCTTATTACTATCTTGGGGTTTGCCTCTGCTGGTATTGCTATTGCTATGAAAGATTGGTTTATGTCTTTGATGGGTTGGGTGACTATCGTTATGGGTGGTGCTATCCATGTAGGTGATAGAGTTAAGTTTACCAAAGATGGAGTTCAGTATGTAGGAGATATTATAGATATATCTATGCTTCGTATGACTATGCAAGAGGATGTGACAATCACCACATACAACTTCAATCGCCGTGCTGGTAGGATTATCTTTATCCCAAACAACTTTATATTTACAGATGTCATAGCCAACTACTCTCACGCAGGACTAAAGACTGTTTGGGATGGTATAGATTTTGTGGTTACATTTGATTCTGATATTCACAAGGCATCTTTGATAGCCAAAGAGGTGACACGAAAATACTCCAAAGGATATACAGATATTACAAGAAAACAGCTCAATAAACTAAGAAGCCAATATAGTATAAAAAATACCAATGTCGAACCACGAATTTTGACATTTATCACACCTTATGGTATGACAATATCAGCGTGGTATCTAACTAACTCTTATGCTACTTTGACTTTGAGAAGTACCATATCACTAGAGATACTAAATCGTATCAATCAAGAAGAGGGTATAAGTATGGCATTCCCTACACAATCTATATATGTCGATAAAGATGTGAGAAAACCAGCACCAAATATCGACGATATAGCAGTAGAGGGGACTCACATATAATGGCAAAAAATGTATATTTCAAGACTTTTGGGTGTAGAACAAATCAGTTTGATACACAAGTGATGATATCAAAGCTCAAAGAGTTTGCACTAAGTGATGATGAGATGAGTGCAGATATAATAGTAGTAAACTCATGTACCGTCACCAACGGAGCAGACTCCTCTGTACGAAACTATATCTCATCTATGAGACGAAAAAATCCAAATGCAAAAGTGGTACTAGCTGGGTGTGGCTCTCACTCCAAAGGTGAGGGGCTATTTGGTGACAAAAAGGTATTTGGTGTGATAGGACACTCTGAAAAAGAGAGTATCAATGAAATTCTTAAAAATAAAAAGCCCTTTTATCAGATAGGTGATTTAGAGCATATAGACACCACTATAGTAGAGGAGTTTGTAGGCAAGAGTAGGGCGTTTATCAAGATACAAGAGGGGTGTGACTTTAGATGTTCATACTGTATCATACCATCTGTGCGTGGAGATGCTCGTTCTCACAAGGAGGAGACGATATTGGCTCAAGTGGCTAAACTAGCCTCCAATGGCTTTGGAGAGTTTATCCTCACAGGTACAAATGTAGGAAGCTACGGTAAAGACCACAATACAAATATCTCCAAACTCCTTAAAAAATTGAGTCAAATACGAGGTGTAAGACGGATACGACTAGGTAGCCTTGAGCCTATGCAGATAGATGATGAGTTTTTGGAGCTTTTAGATGAGCCGTGGATGGCAAGACATCTTCATATCGCACTTCAACACACAAGCGATAAGATGTTAGAGATTATGAATAGAAGAAATAACTACCATAGTGATTTGGAGCTTTTTGAGAAGATAGCTTCACGAGATTATGCTTTGGGTACAGATTTTATAGTAGGTCACCCCGGTGAAGATAATAATGCGTGGAGTGAAGCGATAGAGAGAGTAGAAAAACTACCACTTACACATATACACGCGTTTTCATACTCCAAAAGAGACAATACCCCCTCTGCGTTGATGAAGCCAGAGATTAGAGGGGATGAGGTAAAGATTAGATATAGGGAACTAACAGCAATAATAGAGAAAAAAAATCTAGCCTTTAGAGAAAATCATAGGGATAATTTAGAGGTACTAATAGAGAATGGTAAGGGTGGTAGATACCAAGGTTTTGACCAATATTTCAACAAAGCTATAGTAACAAGTAGCGATGATTTGAGTTCAAATTGGATATTTTTAAATAATATGGAGGTGAGTAATGCAGAGAATAGAGCGAATTATTAACAAAATAAGAGGTAGTAAAAATAGTAAAATCATTATAGGGCTTGTGGTACTATTAACTATATTGATACTATTTTCAACACTAAGAGATACAGATAGAGTAATATCACATAAAGATGCAAATATACTATATACAGATGGACATATCAAAAAGCTATTTATTGATGGTGAGTATATAAGGATAAAGAGTGATAAAGGTAACTTCAAGATATATAAAGATGCTATAAACAAAACAGCCTTTTTTACCAAATATCCTGTAGAGGTAATCGAAGATAGCAGTTATCTATATGATACTCTCTCTTATATACTGCTACTTTTTGCTCTGCTATTTTTATATACACTAACAAAACAGAGTAAAATCCAACAAAATATCCAACTCAAATCATCATCCAAAGCAGATGGTTCATCTGATGTTGAGCAGATAAAAGCGATACACTCCAAAGTCAAATTTTCAGCCGTAGCAGGAATAAAAGATGTCAAAGAGGAGCTTGAAGAGATAATTGATTTCCTAAAAGAGCCTCAAAAATATCGTAATCTTGATATACGACTACCAAAAGGAGTATTGTTAGTAGGTCCTCCGGGGGTGGGTAAGACTCTAATATCCAAAGCCGTCGCAGGTGAGGCTGGTGTGCCGTTTTTCTATCAAAGTGGAGCTTCATTTGTACATATATATGTAGGAATTGGAGCAAAGCGAGTTAGTGAGCTATTCAAAAAAGCCAAAGAGATGTCTCCATCTATTATATTTATAGATGAGATAGACGCAGTGGGCAAGAGTAGGGGAGAGTTTCGTAATGATGAGCGAGAGGCTACACTAAATCAACTCCTTACAGAGATGGATGGTTTTGAAGATAGTGATGGAGTTATTGTTATTGGTGCTACCAACAAGATAGATATGCTAGATGATGCACTTCTTCGGGCAGGTAGATTTGATAGACGAATACATATATCTCTACCTGATTTAGAAGATAGAGCAAAGACGCTAGAGCTATACTTGTCTAAAAAACCAAATGAGGTAAATATCAAACAGGTAGCGAGGATGACCGTGGGGTTCAACTCTGCTGCGTTGGATACTCTAACCAATGAGGCTGCTATATATGCTATGAGAAAAGGTCGAACTGTAGTAGAGACAGGCGATTTTGAAGCAGTACAAGATAAGGTACTTAGAGGCAAGAGAAAAATCCTCTCATACACAGAAGAGGAGAGAGAGATACAGGCTATTTATCAAGGGGCAAAAGCAGTTCTTGCCACTTGGTTAGATATTGAGTTTGAGAAGATAGGTCTTGTAAATGTAGGGTTTCAAACTCCTGAACATGAGATAGTATCCAAGAGTAGATTGTTATCCAAAATCAAAGTATATCTAGCAGGAAGTATAGCTACAAAGATACACTACAATGAGCAGTTTACAAATGCAAGTGATGATATAGCACAAGCCAAGGCGATAGTACAAAAGGTCATCTATGATTATGGTATGAGTGAAAACTTCATAATATCACCACAAGATGAAGCGAAGCTACTTAGTCAATCAGTAGCAGAGGTGACAACTCTACTCAATACATTAGATAAAGCACTCACAGAGGCTGCAAAACTCCTTTTGGCAAATGAAAATGTCACTATAGAAGAGTGTAGAGATATACTAAGAAAGATATTTTGATATACTTTTCAGGTTTTTCACTTCAAAATGAGCAGAGTATATTTAGCTCATACTCTGTAGATAATGACTACACAGTAATGGGCTTTAGCTATGGAGCTCAGAGAGCATTTGAGTATATATACAACTCAAAGAGACGAATAGATAGACTTATACTCATCTCTCCTGCTACATTTGAGCTATCAAAACAATCATTTATCCGTACACAGCTTAGATATTTCCAATCCAATAGAGATGAGTATATAAAAGGGTTCTTATCCAATGTAACCTACCCATCTGATTTTGATTTATCACCTTATCTAGGTATCGGTACAAAAGATGAGCTTGAAGAGCTTTTGAGCTATAGATGGGATAGAGATAGACTTCAAGCGTTGGTAGATAGAGGAGTTACTATAGAGGTATTTGTAGGAAGTTGTGATAAGATTATAGATTATCAAGAGGCAGTAGAGCTATTTAGCCCTTATGCTACAATATATCAGATAAAAGGGGTAGGGCATATATTGATATAAATATGATATAATTATCACTCAATTGTCACTAAATTGTCATATCTTTATAAGGAACTGTTATATATGCTTAAATTTACTAAAACTATCTTCTTAGCTATTTCTTTGGTTGGAGTATCTTCACTATCTGCAAAAGAGAGTAATCATATTTTTGAAAAAGAGTCAGGATTTATCTCCTATGATATTAGTGGTGGTGGAGTAATCACTGCTGAGACCAATTTGAGTATAAGTGGTAAAGAGAAGCTATATTTCAAAGAGTGGGGATTAGAGAGTATAGAAAAAGAGTATGGAGAGATTTTGACTACAGGTGCTATCAAACATAAGCAGGTAGTCAAGAGATTAGTAAAAGAGACAAAAGAGGATATAACTACGGTTGATTATAAAACCAAAAAACTCCTAAAACGAAAGATAACCTCTAAAAATAAAAAGCCCAATCAAACAAGCTGTCTAGCATATACAGGCAAAGAGATTGTAGCAGGGGTTGAGTGTGATGCGTTTGAGGGCGTAGGAGTCAAGAAGTGCATCTACAAAGATATTGTACTAAAGCTAGAGTTTCATATACAAAATATATCATATATCAAAGTAGCCTCTAGTATAGAGTTTGACATAAACGACACTCAAGATATATCACTACCAGAGTATCCTATACATGAGTTCTCGCTATTTAAAGATAATCTATCCACCAAAAATAGTACAAAAGCCCAAAACTTTTGCGATATACTCAAAAAATTAACAGAAGATAAAAACCAAGCAGATAATATAGAAAATCAAGATAGAGTAGATTTCATCAAATATATAACCAAAGATATATATAGAAAACAAAAGAAGCTACTACCTAAGCTACTACTATCTATGAAAAAGACAAGAGAGTGCCTACAGACCAAAGAGGATCCTTTGAGTGCCAATATATGTATAGAGGATTTCAATAGCTTGAAGTCAAACCTAGGTACAAAAGAGGGAGATTATATTATATTTTGGGATGAGAAGCGAAAATCTACACTACTAGACAAGATAGAAGAGCAGATACTATATCTAGAGTCTCGTATATCGTGTGTAAATCGTTCTCAAAATATCATAGACCTCTCTAGCTGTATGAAATAATATATGAAATTTTATAGAGTCTATATAGAGATTACCAATATATGTGGTCTCTCTTGTAGCTTCTGCCCCACCAAATCTCTACCACCCAAGCAGATGAGTTTGGAGTTTTTTGAGTCTATTATAATAGAAGCCAAAGAATATACCACACAAATAGCCCTACATGTAGTAGGAGACCCCTTAACTCAATCAAACCTATCTAAGTACCTCGATATTTTGCACAAATACCACCTTCAAGCACTAATCACTACAAGTGGATATTTCCTCAAAAAACATAAAGAAGAGACTCTATTTCATCCTGCTATAAGACAGATAAATATATCTCTAAATAGCTTCAATAAAAACGACTCCAATATAAGCTTCGAGCAGTATATCACACCCATACTATCACTATGCCAAGCCAAACTAGATACCAAAAAAGAGATATTTATCAATCTAAGAGTATGGAACTTAGATGAGAGTATGAGTGAGAGAGAGTTCAACAAGATACTATTTGATAGATTAGCCAAGGCATTTGATACCACCATAGATATAGATAATATATACACCAATAGACCCAAATCCATAAGACTAGACTATAAACTACTCATACACTTCGATAGATATTTCCAGTGGCCATCTATGAGTAACCCAATATACCCAGATACCACTTGTCAAGGATTAGACTCACACATAGCGATACTAGCTAGTGGAGAGATAGTCCCATGTTGTCTCGATTGTGATGGTATCATAGAGTTAGGAGACCTATACAAAGATAGCCTCAAAGATATACTACAAACCAAAAGAGTCACAGATATAAGAAGAGGCTTTAAATCAAACACAGCAGTAGAAGAGCTTTGCAAGAGATGCTCTTATAGGAGTAGGTTTGAGAGGTAGCTATGGTCGGAGAGTCCCGACCTATTTTCTAGCTTTTACGAACTTCTCTATTCGTCTTAGTCCCTCTCTGATTGTTGTCATATCTGTAGCAAATGAGAATCTAAAGTAACCCTCTGCTCCAAATCCTACACCGGGGACAACTGCTACTCCTGTAGCTTGAAGTAACTCTTTACAAAACTCCATAGAGTCATTTGATATATCTTTGATATTTACAAATAGATAAAATGCCCCTTGTGGCTTTAGTACAGATAGACCATCTATCTCATTAAATAGTTTAACCGCCTCATTGGCTCTTCCCTCAAATGCTCTTCTCATATTATCAATCTCATCATCCACCTCACCCAAAAGTGCAGGTATAGCTGCTTTTTGTGTGATTGAGTTGATGTTTGAGGTGCTTTGTCCTTGCAAATCGTTCATCGCTTTTATTAGTGCTTTGTTTGGAGTTGCTAAATATCCAAAACGCCAACCTGTCATCGCTACGGATTTACTAAGACCATTGATGGTAACAGTTCTTTGGAACATATCATCACTGATACTAGCAGCGGCTACAAACTCTGTATCATATACGAGCTTCTCATACATCTCATCAGAGGCTACTATAATATCTGTACCCTCTAGTACCACGGCTAGTGACTCTAACTCCTCTTTGGAATATACACACCCTGTAGGGTTAGATGGAGATGTTAGTATTAGCATCTTTGTCTTGGGTGTGATAGCTTTTTTTAGCTGGTCTGCTGTGATTTTGAATCCACCTATCTCATCTGTATCTATGATTACAGGAGTAGCTCCTGCATATATCACAAGCTCAGGGTATGTCACCCAGTATGGAGCAGGTATAATCACCTCATCACCATGATTTAGAGTAGCTTGAGTTAGATTAAATAGCGACTGCTTAGCTCCATTACTGATTATAATATCACTAGGCTCATAATCTAGTCCATTATCTTTTTTGAGCTTTATAGCTACAGCCTCTAATACTTCAGGAATACCTGCTACTGCTGTGTATTGAGTAAATCCACTATTGATAGCATTAATTGCCTCATCTTTGATAAGTCTTGGCGTAGCAAAGTCAGGCTCTCCTGCTGAAAAAGATAATATATCTTTTCCTCTTGCTTTTAAATCTCTTGCTAGTGAAGAGATAGCTATAGTTAGTGATGGCGAGAGTGTTTGGATACGATTAGAAAGCATATAAACCCTTAAAAATAAATTGGATTATTATATCAAAAAGTGGTTAAAATTAACTATATTAAGATACTATTTTAGACTAAATACTATATTGGTAATTTTATATACAGTTGGATATAATAAATATAGATAATTTAAAAGGATTAAATATGCTTAATATAAAAGTAATCTTCTCATCAATAATCTTGATATTTATATTATTAGGTTGTACAGTAGATGCACCTATAGATACAGGAGTAGGTAGTACAGGTGATGAGAGTAGTAGTGCTATGGTAACACGCAACAATGAGATACGAGCAGAAAGATTTAGTGGCTCACCAATATCTTGGAGTGATACTTTGGCTATCTCTGCACAAGAACATGCTGATTATTTGGCTAGTACCAATACATTTGAACATGGGAATAGCCCCTATGGAGAGAACTTATATGCTTCAGGTTCAGATGTAGGGTATGTTACTGCTATAAACTCTTGGTATGAAGAGAAGAGTTATTTTAATACCACTACAAAAGAGTATAGCTATCAATCAGGACACTATACACAGCTTATTTGGAAAAATACTACAGAAGTAGGATGTGCAAAATCTAGTAGTTCTAGTTGGAGAACTATTATCGTTTGTCGATATAATCCTCCTGGTAACTATATAGGTCAATCAGCTTATTGATATATCTTTTAGATATTAGATAAAAGCTCCAAAGTCAATTCATCTATAAATATATCATCGGATTTTTCCAAAAGAGAGCTATCTTGTAGTTTTTGTTGTACTATATTTAGCTTCTTATCTATATAGTCCATCACCTCTTCAAGTGGCTCATTGGCATACTTGATAGACTTTATATACTCTCTATTTTTGAGAGGAAATGTGATGAAGCCATCATCTAGTAACTCTTCTACTTCATTGATAACTCTCACTGCGTGTGAGAGAGCTTTCCAATCCACACCCTTTGCAGAGCTACGGCTTCTATTACCAAATTGTGCCTCCATATCTCTAATCTTTTGTGCAAAATACTCTACTGTGATTGTACTTCTAAACTTCTTGCCCAAGACCTCTACAAATGTACCCATCTTATCACTAACGCCACCTCTTGATATAGAGGCTTCTACAAATTTAATATAACTAAACTCTTTTGACTCAAAGATAGCCTCAATCTCATCAAATACCTGCTCTAGCTTTAGCTCTCTTTTCTCTTTAGAGATAGAGTCAAAATACTCTACAAATATATGTAGCTCATTAAACCTCTCACCTTTGATATTGTATAGCTTACTTTGACCTATACAGTACCCCACAAATGAGTGTAGATTTCTATTATAAAACCTACTATAGTTCTCTCTCATTATAGATACAAAATGCTCATTGGCATATACCTGTGTATCTATACGAAATAGAGAAAAGAGCAAATCCAAAGCTCCTGTCTCACCCTTTTTGAGGAGATTAAACCACTTATATATGCTATATAGTTGTAAATCTATATCCTCTTTTGAGTTTTTGGTACTCTTAGCATTGCTATTATAGTTGTAGTGTTCTATATCTCTTTTGAGTAGTACATCTCTTTGGCTAGGGATAAAGATACCCTTATAGTCAGTATCAGAGTTGGAGTTATCTGTACCAAAGAGCTTTGAGCCATACTGTGTGATATAGACAACATTGTATCCATACTCACGCTTAAACTCATCTATGATATGCTCTATATTTTTCATATAATATCTCCTTATCTATATATCCAAATCTCTAAGTAGTCCATCACGAATATCATAAATCACACCATGAACGCTAATATCTTTTCCTGCATTTATCGCATTTTTGACTATTGTTATATTGAGTACATTTCGCACCTGCTCTTGTACATTTAGCTCACATAATCTATCAAATTTTTGGTTCTCATCGGCTATCGCATCTAGCTCTTTGGCGTGAAACCTCTGTACATCTACTATGTGTCTTAGCCAGTTGTCTATTAGTCCATGGTCTTTATCATCCATAGATGCTTTTATCCCTCCACATCCATAGTGACCACATATTATGATATGTTTGACCTCCAAAATCTCTACAGCATACTGAATGACCGATAGAGCATTTAAATCTGTATGTACTACTACATTGGCTATATTTCTATGAACAAAGACATCACCAGGGGGCAAATCTACTATTTGGTTGGCAGGGACACGACTATCTGCACACCCTATCCATAGATATTGTGGTTTTTGTTGTTGTGATAATTTATGGAAAAACTCTGGGTCAGCATTAGTTATTGACTCTGCCCACTTTTTGTTGTTTTCAAATATCTCTTTTAAGCTATTCATCTAAAATCCTTATTGAAACGGTTTAATATAATAACTTAAATTTTATTTACTTATTAAGATTATCCATAAAAAATATATTTTATATATATTTTTAAGTTAATTTAATATGAGTTGTATCATTTTGTAGCATAGAATTTTATATTAGTGATATATATATAATATAGTAGTGACTTAATCAAAAAAATTTATTAAAATAATATCTTAGATGAAGATAGAATTATTTTATCTAAAAATCAATACTTTAAAGGAGAAACAATGAGAATATTAAAGTTTATATTTATACTTTTGAGTGTGACTACCATTTTGTCAGCTAGAGGAGCTTTAGTAAGTAGCTATTATCACCCACAAAGTGAACCTAGAGGGTTGTATATAGTGGAATTTAGTTATGCCAACGCATACTATACCTATAGGATGTATTGTCCCACAGGAGATGTGAGAGATATAACAAGAGGACACTGGGGCAAAGCTAGAAAAGCGTATCAAGAGGATAGAAGATACTTCAATGGTGCGATGGTAGTAAGGTCGGCTTTTGAAGAAGTTTGTAACTAATAGACTTCTTTGAAAATTTAAAATATATCTATTGGAAGTGAGGCTTCAGCCTCGCCAAATGATACAATGATACAGAGTATTTAGGCGAAGCTAAAGCTTCACTTCCTAGTTATGAAAGAAGTCTAATTATAATTGAAGGATAAAAAATGAAAAAAATGAGATTAACACTACTATTTTTGGCACTAAGCACGATGCTATCAGCAGGTCCATCTATACTATCAGGATACTATCATCCCAAAAGTGAACCTAGAGGACTCTATATAGTAAACTTCAACTACTATGGTGCTGAGTATCAATATAGAGTATATTGCCCTACAAGACAAGTGAGAAACATCAGTAACGGTCGTTGGGGTAAATCAAGAAGAGCCTCCACAGAAGATAGAAGATACTTTGGTGGTGATAGAGTACTTAGGTCAGCACTTAGTGAAGTTTGTCGCTAAGATATGATAGTAGGAATAGAGGGCATAGTAGAGAGAAAAGAGCCAACTTTTGTCCATATAAACACAAATGGACTAATATATGAGGTGCAGGTATCTATAAATACATCAAATAGTATCTCCACAGATAGAGTCAAATTACTCACTACTCAAATCATAAGAGAGGATGCAAATCTTCTCTTTGGGTTTGTAGATATGAGTGAAAAGAAGATGTTTGATACACTTCTCAAAATCAATGGAGTAGGTCCAAAAGTAGCACTAGCGATATGCTCCACATTTACACCATCTACATTCTCCAATATAGTAGCATCAAAAGATGTAAATATGCTCAAACGAGTCCCTGGAATTGGACCAAAAGCTAGTAGTCGTATATTAGTAGAGTTGGCAGATTTCATTGTAGATACACAAGAGAACACTCCAAACTCAGGAGCGTTATCAGATGCTATGATGGCACTAGAGAGTCTAGGGTTCAAAAAAGATGCTATCCAAAAAGCACTATATGGATGCAGTGGAGATACAAGCACATTAGTAAAAGAGGGACTTAAGAAGTTACAGAGACTATAAAAAGCTTGTTTTAAGGTGCGAAAAATCGCACCCTAATCTTCTATTATCTTTTCTAGTGTGATTTGAGCATTTTTATAATCATAATTGGAGAGATATTTCTCTAGCTCATCTGCTATATTTTTATTTAATACAATCTCTATTTTCCCCAATATACTCTCTCTTCTTTCTAAATCGATAAATGCTCCTTGTGAAATATCTATATTTAGTAGCTTTATCTCTTCTATTAGTTTATCTTTTGAAATATCACTCTGAGTATTACTCTTTTGCTCTTTTGGAGATATATTTTTATTAATAGCAGAGATAACTATATTGAGACTATCTTTTAGTTTAACCAAAAGCTCCTCTTTGGTATCAAGATTATCACTTGCATAAATCTCACTACTATATCTAAATACATCTTTGAGTGATAAGTTGCCACTTACTCCTTTGAGACTATGTATCATTACATCAAACTCTTTGGACTCTAAGCCCAAAGAGTCAAGTTGGGTTACTATATCTCTTTTGTTATTTGCAAAATCCAAAAGTGACTTATATGCTACGGCTTTATTGTTATTAAATCTATATAGAAGCTCTTTTAAATCTACACCCTCTATAGACTCTTCTATATCTAT
>Ga0193962_1000606_pt1 | contig 16475 bp, 15 predicted proteins | sample FB_5_MG_FD_140335 | JGI IMG/M metagenome (GOLD analysis project Ga0193962, IMG submission 140335) | Microbial mat bacterial communities from the Broadkill River, Lewes, Delaware, United States - FB_5_MG | ecosystem: Environmental > Aquatic > Freshwater > River > Microbial mats | place: USA... | reverse complement strand
ATGCCGACGGCAACGCGTATATTGATTATGTCCTGTCCTGGGGGCCGCTTATTCTTGGCCACCGTCCCGGGCCTGTGGTTGAGGCTTTGAAAAAAGTGCTGGATTCAGGCACAAGTTTCGGTGCGCCGACTGCGCTTGAAAATGAACTGGCCCAGCTGGTTGTGGAGTCCGTGGCGTCCGTGGATATGGTCAGAATGGTTAATTCCGGGACAGAAGCAACCATGAGTGCCATCCGTCTGGCAAGGGGGGTGACGGGCCGGGACCTTATTGTCAAGTTCGACGGATGTTATCATGGCCATGCCGATACCCTGCTTGTGGCCGCAGGGTCGGGTGTTGCCACCTTAGGTATTCCGGGAAGCCCGGGAGTCCCTGCTGATGTGATCCGCAATACGTTGTCGTTGCCGTACAATGACATTGATGGTTTTGAACGGATTATGGCTGAAAAAGGCAAGGAAATTGCCTGTGTGATTCTTGAGCCTGTGGCGGGAAATATGGGCATGGTCGCTCCTGATCCGATGTTTTTAAAGGCATTACGCCGGGAAACGGCAACCCATGGTGCCCTGCTGATTTTTGATGAAGTCATGACCGGATTTCGGGTCGGGGGCAGGGCGTGCGCCCAGGGCTATTTTGATATTGATCCGGATTTGACCTGTTTTGGTAAAGTTATTGGTGGCGGACTGCCCGTGGGGGCATATGGCGGAAAACGGGAAATCATGGCGCAGATTGCCCCGGGGGGATCTATTTACCAGGCCGGGACTTTGTCCGGCAATCCACTGGCCATGGCTGCGGGGGTCGCCACGTTAAAAGAGTTAGAGAATAACCAGCTTTACGCTGACATGGACCGGCGGGCAGATATGCTGGTCAACGGTCTTCAGGTTGCCGCCGATGACGCAGGAATTCCTTTTTCTGCCGGGCATTTCGGCTCCATGGCCGGGTTCTTTTTTACAGGGCAGAAGGTGTGTAATTTCAATGATGCCAAGACCTGTGATTTGGATCGGTTTGCAAAATTTTACCGGGGCATGCTGGCTAAAGGTATTTATCTTGCGCCATCACAGTTTGAGGCCTGTTTTATTTCTGCCGCCCACACGGACGAGGATATCGAAATCACCCTGGACGCCGCACGGCAGGTCATGGCAGAAATTTAATGGCTGACTCGATTAAGCGGATTCATCTGGTCGCAGCCTGTGGTACCGGCATGGGCACTTTGGCCTGTATCCTTAAAAAAATGGGTTATATTGTCACAGGGTCAGATCGGAATGTTTATCCGCCCATGAGCGATTTTCTTGAAGATAACGGGATTACTTTATTTAGTGGCTTTCATCCGGCCAATATCAGTGACGATCCCAACCGGGCTCCGGACCTTGTGATTATCGGCAATGCCGTGACACGGGATAACCCGGAAGCGATTGCCGTAATGGAAAGGGGGCTTGACTATATGTCCATGCCCCAGGCTGTGAACCGTTTCATTGCCGGTGACAAGAAAATTATTCTTGTCACCGGTACCCACGGTAAAACAACCACCTCTGCCATTATGGCCCATTTGTTGGAAACAGCAGGGCTTTGCCCCTCATTTATGATCGGGGGCATTTTAAAGGATTACAACTCCTCATTTAAAATCGGTGACGGGGAATACATGGTGATAGAGGGGGATGAATATGATACGGCTTTTTTTGATAAGGGGCCAAAATTCATGCATTATGATCCCTTTATAACCATTATGACCGGCATTGAATTTGATCATGCAGATATCTTTGACGACCTGGATCATATTTGCCGGGCTTTTGATGCTCTGGTGTCAAAAATCAAGGATAAAAGCCTTATTGTTGCCTGCAAGGAAAACGTCAATCTGATGGAGATCCTGGAACAGGCGGGGGATGTTGAACCTCAGACTTACGGCGTCAATGCCATGTGGCAGGTGCATGACCATCATCTGAGCAGTGAACCGGATCCCGGCACGGGACGTTTGCACACCCTTGCCCGCATCACAGGACCTGGTACGGATGTTAATATACAAACGGATCTGCCCGGTCGGCACAACCTTCTCAATGCAACGGCCTGTATTGCAGCAGCCCGCAGCCTGGGGATTAAGGCGGCTGATATTGCCCGTGGGCTTTCAACCTTTAGCGGTGTTAAAAGACGTCAGGAAATAAGGGGGCAGGTTGCCGGTATCACGGTGATGGATGATTTTGCCCATCATCCGACAGCTGTTAAGGAGACCATTGCCGCAGTTAAGCCGTTTTATCCCCAGGGTCGTCTAATTGCCGTGTTTGAGCCAAGAACCAATACCAGCATGAGAAATGTTTTTCAAGATACCTATCCTGCATGCTTTGATCCGGCAGACCTTACGTGCATCTGCTCCCCCGGGGTTAAAAAGAATATTCCTGAAAAAGAGCGGTTTTCACCCGAACGTCTGGCCGAAGATATCTGTAAAAGGGGCGGGGCTGCCCACCATTTCCATGACCCTGGCCAGGTGATTGATTTTCTTGCCTTGGAACTTAAGCCCAAAGATATTGTTCTCGTCATGTCCAATGGCGGGTTTGGAAATATTCATCAGCGGATTTTGGAGCGGTTGGGGTGACAAAAATTGCAATCAGAATTGTTGGTATCGGACTGCTGCATTCCTTTTTGTACGGCTATCTGGTGCCTTTTGTCATTTACCCGCAGTTCGGCCGGAATGGAATTACCTTTGCCGTAATGCTTGCCATACTGATATCCATCGGTATCATGGCCACTCTGTGGCTGGGGAAAAATAAAAAAAAGAACAAAGGAGAGTGACCCATGACCAATATTATTGAATGGGATGAAAAATACAGTGTGGATGTGCCTGAACTGGATGAATGCCGCAAACAGCTTATGGATATGTTTAATAACCTCATTGAAATGAAGACAAATAAGGGCGACACCAAGGATGTGGCCAATTTGGTTACTGAGATCAATGACTTCAGCAAGATTTTTTTTTCAAAGGAGGAAAAAATTCTTGGCCGGAAAGGGTACCCGGATCTTGGTACACATTCAAAGGCCCATCGCCGGTTTATCAAAAAAGCCATTGGCCTTCGTCGTGAAATCGCAGAAGACGTTGATAATCTGGCTATTGAGGATATTGTGGGGTTGCGGGACTTGCTTGTCACGCACTTTGAATCCTTAGACACGTTGTTTATTCCGTTTTTGAGAATCCATAAATATGTGGATGAGTGTGAAAATAAAAAATAAGCGTCGAGGCGCAGTCCACACCGGGAAAATTCCCCCGGTTAATTATATTTTTAAGTCAAAATTAAGTGTGCATTGGGTTGTAAATATTAAAGAAATATATAATTGTTGACGATATTAGTGTTTGCCGGGTAGAAGTGATTTTGAAAAGAAAAAGAAAGATAGATGAATTATCATGGTTGCAGACACTAAAATAATACCGGTTGCCAATAAGGTTATGGGAACTGGGGACAAAGAAACAGGCTTTGGCGGTGGATACCAGGCCAAGATTTTGAATCGCAAAAAAGACAGACGCAAGGCGCCGTATGACCGCAGGAAAGGTGTCAGGGATGGTGTGATTGTTACTTTGTCCTTTAAAAAAGATCGCAGGAAAAATTCTGACCGCCGTTTTCGGGCGTCAGGCAGGTCAGTCCCCACAGATGATGTTAAAGGCTCCGGTTATGATATCATTGCATAATTAAGGGGCGCGGATAAAAATTCGGCGCAAAATTTGAAGCATTCTAAATCATTGTTGAAATATTTTTATGAATCCGCCTTTTACCGGGCGGATTTTATATTTTTCACCGCCTTTTCTTTTTTGACCCTTGCTGGTAAAACAAGGGCATGAGTGATCTTTCCTTCAATGATCTTGGCATTCTCCATGAATCGGGGATTTTTTCCCATCTGGACTACTATTTTTCTATAACCATGGCCAATATCTTTAAAGATTCAGCACCATTGGAAATTATTTCCGCCGCATTGACCTGCAGGGCGCTTTCCAACGGTTGCATATGCCTGGATCTTACTGGGGTGGCCGGGACCGTTCTGAAATCGTCTGATGGCAAAGAACTTATCCAGCTTCCTGAGCTCGAATGCTGGCGCAATATCCTTGAAACGTCTGCCATGGTGGGCACGCAAGTCTCAAATTGCGGAAAAAAAGAAAATGATATGGCGTCCTGGATTGGTAAATATCCCTTGATTCTTGACCGTGACAACAATCTTTATCTTTCCAGGTACTATGATTTTCAATGTCGGCTTTCAGAAAATATCAGGGCACGGATTAAACGATATATTCCCGGACCTGATGATGCGTTTGTGGTGCACAGGCCGGCTTTTTATTTTGACAGTCAGGATACCCACAGGACTTTGGGGCAGCAGCAGGCCGTCAAAAAGGCCCTTTGTTCCGGGTTCATAATGGTGTCCGGGGGACCGGGTACCGGAAAAACTTATATTACCGATATAATACAAACACTTTTGATAACTTGGGCCAATGAAAATGACCTGGCACCTCCTCGGGTGATGTGTCTGGCACCCACGGGCAAGGCCGCCGCCAGGTTGAAAAACGGGGCGACCATCCATAGTGCGCTTAAACCCGTGAAAAACGAAACAGGGTTCCGGCACAATGAAGCCAATCCCCTGGCCGCAGACCTGGTGATTGTTGATGAAGCATCCATGATTGACATGGCGCTCATGACAAGGCTTTTTGAAGCCATCCGCCCCGATGCACGCATTGTCATGCTCGGTGATATGAATCAACTTTCGCCGGTTCAGGCCGGGGCCGTATTTTTTGATCTATGTCATGCAGATGTTTTGTCCGATTTTCGGGTGTTTTTGGATGTTAATTTCAGGTCCGGGGGAAAAGTTGGTATTGAAAAGCTTGCAAAGGCCGTTAATGCCAGTGATGCGGATGCTGTGGCGGATATTCTTAAGGCGGATTATCCTGATCTTGTATTTGTGGATACCGCCGAAAACAAAGAATATCAGGCCCGCCTTGAATCCTGTCTCCTGGAAGGGTACAAGTCGCTTTGGGATGCAGCATCTCTTGGGCAGGCAATGGCTGCCATCGATGACTTTCGTGTGTTGTGCGCCCACAATTTAGGAAGCAGGGGAACATTACAAATTAATCATATATGTGAAAACATATTACGATCTAAAGAGAAAGATGGTATAAAACGGCCTGTTTTTAAAATGCTTTTGATGGTCCGTCGCAATGATTACAAACGGTTGCTGTTTAACGGTGATACCTGTGTGGTCATTGAAGAAAACGGGATGTCCACAGCCTGGTTTGACGAAAAACAATCAGGCACCAGGCATTTCAGGTTATCTGATCTGCCCGAATGTGACCCCGGGTTTGCCGTGACCGTCCATAAAAGCCAGGGATCGGAATTTGACACTGTGTTGATCCTTATCCCTGAAAAGATATCACCGGTTGTTACCCGGCAGCTGCTTTATACGGGTATCACACGGTCCCGGAAAAAAGTTATCATTTTCGGCAGCATGCCCATGATCCGGCAGGCCGTACAGACCTCGGTTGAACGTAGATCTAATCTGCAGGCCGTACTGGATGGAGAGTCGGCCTCGAATAAGGGTGGGCAGATATGTTGACTGATATGAGTCTGGGACGTGCTGCCGGGTATGGCATACAACATGACATGAAAACTGCTTGAGCAGCCTTGGGGTTTTCGTGCCAATTTTAGTGAAAGAATTGTTGTGAAACAAAAAGACAGCTTTGCCGATCAGATATGGACGTTTTTTGCCTCGGTGAAACTCACGGTTTATACCCTGGTGCTTTTAGCCGCAACCTCCATCATTGGTACAGTAATTTTGCAGAATGGAAGCCCTGAAGCCTATATCAGGCTTTATGGCCCAGGGCTATACAATATGATCCAGGTGCTTGATCTGGACAAGATGTATCAGGCCTGGTGGTTTTTGCTGCTCATGGTGGTATTATGTGTTAATATTGTTGTCTGTTCCATTGACCGGCTTTCGGCTACCTGGAAAATTATCTTTCCTAAAAGTATTTTAGTCAATCCCCGGCGGTTTGAAAAAGCTAAAAACAGGCAACAGTTTGACAGTCACCTTCCCATGGACCGCGTTGCGCGTCACGCAAAACAGGTGCTTGCCGGCCGGGCCGGTAAAGTGATTGAAAAGACAGATGACGCGGGTCTGATTTTGTATGCGGAAAAAGGCCGGTGGTCCCGCCTTGGGGTTTATGTGGTTCATGCAAGTGTACTGATGCTGCTTGCCGGTGCCCTGATCGGGTCTGCATTGGGATTTAAGGCCAACCTGCGCCTGGACGAGGGGCAAACCGCAGATACCGTGTTTGATAGCCATACACGGTTGCCCATAAAATTGCCGTTCACGGTCCGGTGCAATGATTTTCAGGTTAAATTTTACGATACAGGGGCGCCGGATGAATTTAAATCAAGTTTGACCATCCTTGAAAACAACCAGGAAAGTTTTACGGAAGATATTCTGGTCAACCATCCGTTAAGGTACAAGGGCATCAATATCTTCCAGGCTTCCTACGGTGCAAGTACACCTGATGAAGCACTGTTTGAAATCACTGACAGTGAAACCGGGACAATTGAGACACACACTATAAAAAAAGGCGGAGTTGTGTCACTGTCGGCTGGTGCCGGTAATTTTATATTTGAAGGATTTGTACCTCATTATGACTTCAACGGTCATAACCTTGGTGGGGCGTTTATCGGGCGTCTTGATACAACCAATGGCCGGAATGTTCAAATTATTTTGCCCACCAAGTTTCCCACTTTTGATAAAATGCGTAAGGGCAGATTCACCGTTGAAGTCAAATCTTGGGACCAGGCTTATTACACCGGGCTTCAGGTGACAAAGGACCCGGGCGTTCCCTTTGTGTACACAGGCTTTCTTCTTATGATCATCGGCTGTTGGGTCACTTTCTTTGTTTCCCATCAGTCCGTGTGTATCGGCCTTGAACAAGTCGGATCCGGCAGTACCCGGGTGTGGGTGGCCGGTCGGGCCAATCGCAATGTCCAGAGCACCAATTTGACCGTCAAAAAACTTGTAAAGGAATTAAAGGGAGTATCAGGCAAATGAATTCATCCCTGCTTTTATCGGCTGCAACATTTATCTATGCATTGGCATCGGTATTTTATATTGGATCTTTTTCGTTTAAAAAACAAACATTTGCCCGGCTTGGATTCTGGGTGATTGTTATCGGGCTCGTGGCCAATACCGGCGGGATTTTACTGCGCTGGGTGGAGTCCTACCATATGGGATACGGGCATGCACCCTTTTCCAATATGTATGAGTCCCTGGTCTTTTTTTCATGGACTATCGCCGCCCTTTATGTGTTTGTGGAATTGAAATACAAGGAAAGCATCATCGGCGTATTTGTTTCTCCCTTGATCTTTTTGAGTATTGCCTATGCCAGCTTTGATCCGTCCATCACGTCAAAAATCACGCCGTTGATCCCAGCACTTAAGTCCAACTGGCTGATTGCCCACGTAATTACCTGCTTTCTGGGGTATGCAGGCTTTGCTCTTGCCTTTGGGTTCAGTTTTATGTATTTCATCAAACCCAAAGATCCCGGGACAAAGAGTTTGTTCGCAAAACTGCCGGACTGGGATACCATCGATGAACTGACCTACCAGATGATCGTTTTCGGGTTTCTTTTTCTGACCATCGGTATTATCACAGGCGCTGTCTGGGCCAATTCCGCCTGGGGCAAATACTGGTCCTGGGATCCCAAAGAGACCTGGTCTTTGATTACCTGGTTTATTTACGCCATTTTCCTGCATCTGCGGCTGATGCGTGGATGGTACGGAAAAGATCTTGCTATTGTTTCCATTATCGGATTTTTAGGGGTTCTGTTTACTTATTTCGGCGTAAATTTTCTTTTGTCCGGGCTTCATAGTTACGGCTAAGGGATAAGGGATTCGAAAAAAAATAGTTCCGCAGATTTTGCGTCGAACTTTCGTTCGTATGCCAAGGCATGGCTCAGGGCACATATTAACATATGTGCCCTGAGTTTTTTTAAAAAAATCGCTACTATAGAAAATTACTCTATCTCTTGCTGTCAAATTTTTTACGAAAAATTACATTTTGTCCGGTTATTCTTTTTAAAGCCATTATATAATTGTATATAAAGATAAAATAACCAAAGAAAATAATTTTGAATCCGTTTTTGTTCAGGCCGTTCCGGGGCAAGGGTTTCCCAATTAAACTTGACAAGGGAAACATATATTAATATAGAATGACCGAATTTGTATTTTCCGGACGTATTGCAGAAAATTGGCATGGTAGATGCTAATCTGCGAAAAATATTGGCCTGGGGCTTATCCTGTGGCCGCAAAGGTATGGTAACATCAACATTTTAACATTGATGGAGTTTTCATGAGCGAGCTAGAAAACAAAGCAAACGATGGTCCTGGGGGGGGTGCGCACCACGGCACCAACAACGGTCCAGAAGATGACAAGGGGTTAGGCCTTGGCGTCGTCTTCTTTATGGGGGCATTTTTGGTATGCTTCCTGTCGGGCTGGCTGCTGTTTCCAAAATTGCTTTATTCAAAAAAGGAGCAGCCTTTTAATTTCGATCACAACCTTCATGTCGAAGAAACAGGTGATTGTGAAACCTGCCATTTTCTCAGAGAAGACGGTACATTCTCCGGAATTCCGGGCCTGGAATCCTGTATGGAATGCCATACGGATGAACCCATGGGAGAGACCGACGACGAAGCCGTATTTGTAGAGGAGTATGTGGCCCAAGGGAAAGAAGTGCCCTGGCTGATTTATGCCGAACAGCCTGATTGCGTGTATTTTTCCCATGCAGCTCATATCGTTGCAGGCGGCATGGATTGTAAGGCCTGCCATGGTCACATTGGTGAGTCCTCATCTTCGCGGCCCTATGAGGAAAATAGAATTACCGGCTACAGCCGTGATATCTGGGGCAAAAATATCTGGGGGGTCAAAAAGAATTCCTGGGATCGTATGAAGATGGATGACTGTGCGGATTGCCATCTGGAAGAAATGGGTCACAAAGGCTACTGCTTCCAGTGCCACAAGTAAGATACCTCAAGGACAAGAATTTCAAAGTTTATAAAGGATGACTTATGAAAATTGACAGACGAAGCTTCTTGGGATTGGGACTTGGCGCGGCAGCCGGCATCGCGCTTTCCCCTGTGGGTGTCAAGCTGACAGATGATTCTTCCATCTGGACCCAGAATTGGCCCTGGACCCCTGTCCCTGAAGACGGAGAAATAACCTACGACCGGTCCGTGTGCAGCCTGTGTCCAGGTGCCTGCGGCATCAGCGTCAAAAAAATAAACGGACGGCCTGTTAAGATCGAAGGCCTTGACGATCACCCCATTAATAACGGTGGTGCCTGTCTACACGGCATTGCCGGTCTGCAGTATCTTTATGATCCTGCCAGAATAAAAACCCCGTTAAAGAAAAACGGAAACAAATTTGAAAAGATTTCCTGGGATGAGGCCATCTCACTAGTGGCCGGCAAATTGGGTGAAATCCGTGAAAGCGGCACACCTGAATCCTTAGGATTGATCACTGGTGCCGATAACGGCTCCATGGCCCAGCTTTTTGAGCGGTTTATGGATGCTTTCGGCTCTCCCAATACGTATACCATGCCAAGCCTTGAATCCAATCTGACGCTGACGGCTGCCGCCCTTCACAATGCAGATCGAAGCCTTGGGTTTGATCTTGATCATTCCGATTTTATTTTAAGTTTCGGTGCGGCAATTATTGAAGGCTGGGGTTCACCTGTTGCCTGTATCCAGGCCAATGCGTCAAGATATGAGCGCAAGGCCAAGCTTGTACAAGTTGATTACAGACTGTCCAATACGGCCAATGCCGCCGATAAGATCATTGCCGTGAAACCCGGCACTGAAGCCGATCTGGCCTTGGGTCTTTGTGCGGTACTGTTTGCAAAGACTAAGATTGCAAAGGATTTGCTTTCCGGGGACGTAAACAAGCTCGCTTTCGCTGCTATGTTGGAGAAAGAGTATACATCGGACAAAGTAGAGGCGATCACCGGTGTCAAAGCTGCGGATATTGAGGCCCTTGCCATGGAGTTCATCAAGGCCAAAGCACCTGTGGCCGTGCCGGGAAAGGGTAGGGGAGATGTTGGTCAAAGCCTTCGTGAATTTGCCGCAGTCCAGGCCCTTAATGCACTGGCAGGTCGCCTGAATAAAAAAGGCGGTGTGTTTGTCATGTGGCCGGCCGGTTATTTAAACTTTCCCGAAAATGTAATGGATGATACCGCTGAACAGGGCTTAGGAAAGGTTAAGCTTGCCGGTTCCGTTACTGAACTGGTTGACAAACTTGAAAAGGATGGCGGCCTTTCGGCTCTGTTTATTTACAATGCCAATCCCTGCTATGCTTTGAACAACACTGAAAAAGTCAAAGCCGCTATGGATAAGGTTGGATTCAAGGTCAGCTTCAGTTCTTTTATGGACGAAACTGCCCTTAAGTCTGATGTGATTTTGCCTGCATCCATTTTTCTTGAACGCCTCGAAGATGTCGTTTCCGGTGCCGGCCTTGCCAAAACAGTCGTGGGGCTGTGTCAGCCCATGGTTAAGCCCGTATTTGACACCAAACATCCTGGAGATACACTGATCCGTCTTGCCCAGGCCATGGGCAACAGTATTGCTGACGGTTTTTCCTGGGACTCCTATGAGGACTGCCTTGAAGAAGTGACGGGCGACATTTGGGATACCCTATCCGACGACGGGTATGTCGTCATTGATGACAAGCCGCCTGTGGGGACCCCTGCAACGGATTTTACCTTTCTTGCCTCAGCACCCAAAATTGACGATCCCATGGGTGAAGGCGATTTTACCCTGGTACCTGTTGATAAGATGCGGCTTGCCGGCGGTTCAATGACATCTTCTCCTTTTGCTGTTAAAACCGTTTCCGATACGGTACTTTTAGGCAAATACAGTGTTGTTGAAATTAATCCGACCACTGCAGGCGTTTTGAAAAACGGTGATATTGCTGTTCTTAAAACCGCCATGGGAAAAGTAAAGGTGAAAATCGGCCTTAATGAAGGTATCATGCCCGGCGTGATCGGTATGCCAAGGGGGCTTGGACATGCCTTCAACAATCCTTACGTGGCCGGTAAAGGTGTCAATGTCAATGATCTGATCGGCCCGGTCATCGAGCCTGGTTCAGGACTGGATGCTGCCTTTGGAATTAAAGCCACCCTTTCCAAGGCGTAAACTGTTTACGAAATCATTTTAAGAGGTTCTGATGATAGAAAATAAAAAAGTCCATAAGTTCGGAATGGTTATTGATCTGGACAAATGCACGGGATGCGGTGCCTGCATGGTCTCGTGCATGTCCGAGAATAACGTTCCGTTTAAGGAGGATGAGTCCAACAAAAAGGACAGCATCTCCTGGATGCGGGTGTACAAACTGACCAATGGAAAGTCCTTTCCGGAAACTGAAATGGTTTATCTGCCTCGTCCCTGTCAGCATTGCGGCGGAATCGGTGACCATGGTCATTCTCCCTGCGTATCCGTATGCCCTGCCACTGCAACCGACTACGGTTATGATACAGGTATTGTCAGCCAGATCTATACCCGTTGCTTTGGCTGCCGGTACTGCATGGGGGCGTGCCCGTACCATGCCAGATACTTTAACTGGTGGGATCCAAAATGGCCCGAGGGTATGGAAAATTACTTAAGCCCCAACGTGTCCCCGCGTATGCGCGGTGTGGTTGAGAAATGCTCCTTTTGCTACCACAGGTATCAGTTGGCCCGGGAACAGGCCATTGTCGAAGACCGTGAAATAGAAGAGATGGAGTATCAGACCGCATGCACCACAGCGTGTCCGGCAGGTGCCATTGTGTTTGGTGACCTGAACAACCCTGCTCACAAGGTCCATCAAATTGTTAAACCCGATCCCCATACTGACCCCATGAATCACAAGGTTATTGGCAAATCCAGAAACCCGAAAGTTTTCAGGCTGCTTGAACGTCTTGGCACCAACCCCAAGGTGTATTACATGTCTGATCGGGAATGGGTCAGAAAGTCCGGGGACAACTACCTTAAAGGTGAGTGGGAAAATGTTAAAACCCATCATGGGGCGTCTTCATCCCATGGTTAACTTGCATAAAACTATTTAGGAGTAATTAGATATGGATGATGCATTAATACCCGAAGGCGCCAAACGGTGTGCATTCCCGATATTCATGATTGGCATTGTCATCGTGGGTGCTGTACTGCTTTGGGGCGTTTATGCCATGTTTCTGTGCTGGTTTAAAGGCCTGAATCAGACCAACATGAACGATTACTACGGATTTGCCCTGTGGATCTGGGCAGATCTCGCCGTCATTGCGGTTGGTGGCGGTGCTTTTTTCACAGGTCTTTTAAAGTATATTTTTAAGGTTGATGATCTGAAAAATATTATCAATTTTGCCGTGATCATTGGCTTTATCTGCTACAGTTCCGCCTTGCTGATCCTGGCCATTGATATTGGACAGCCGCTGCGCGGTTGGTTTATTTTCTGGCATGCCAATGTGCATTCCATGCTTACAGAGGTGGCCTTTTGTCTGTCCTGCTATTTTGCAGTGCTGACCATTGAATTTATTCCCAATGTCCTGGAAAATCGCCAGGCCAACAAGGTGCCGTTTTTTCACCACCTGGCCCACAACATGCACGGGGTGATGGCCGTATTTGCCGCCACCGGCGCGTTCTTAAGTTTTTTCCACCAGGGGTCCCTGGGTGGTGTTGCCGGCGTTATGTTTGGCCGTCCTTTTGCCTTCCGCGAAGGCCTTTTGATCTGGCCCTGGACCTTTTTTCTGTTTACCTGGTCTGCCGCAGCATTTGGCCCCTGCTTCACCCTGCTGGTGACCAAAATTACGGAAGTAATTACCGGTAAAAAGTTGGTCGGCGATAAAACCGTCTATCTGCTGGCAAAAATTTCCGGGTGGATGATTACCACCTATATGATTGCCAAGATTATTGATACCATTTACTGGGCGTTTGTTACCGCGCCCTCCATGGGGTTTAAACTTAGCCATTTTTACAGCAACAACGGCTTCTACGGATACTGGATCTTGATTACCGAAGTGATTCTATGCGGCGTTGTGCCGGGGCTGCTTCTGATTAATAAAAGCACCCGCGAGAATCCTGCCATCCGTACCATTGCCATCACTTTAGGTGTCATTGGCGTTTGCTTGAATCGGTGGGTTATGGTGCTTCAGATTATGGCCGTGCCTGTGATGTCTTTTGACACCTGGGCATTGTATATCCCAAGCTGGCAGGAAGTGGCGACCACTATTTTGCCTGTCGCCTACGGAATTATCCTGATTGCCGTTGCGTACCGGTATCTGCCGGTATTCCCCCAGGAATTGGAACTTAACGAATCTGCCGAAGCGGCACAAAACTAATAAAGGAGGTTTTAATGTTTCCCTTTTGTTTTGAATGGGCCTGGGACATCGGGCATGCAATATTTTTTGGTGGATTCTGGTATGCAATTGCCATTTTAGGGGCGGGCATGACCTATTGCATTTTAAAGGCCGCCTATGACACGGTCAATGATAAAGGCGACTCTCATCACTGATATTTAACATGCGGAAATCCGAAAAACGCCTGCCTAACTCATTGAGTAAAGCAGGCGTTTTATTTTCACGATCTTTTTAAAACAGACCCGAACTTTAAACCATAATTGGTTTTTTAACTACGATGAAACTTGAAAATAAAAAAATCCTAATCACCGGCGCTGACGGATTTATCGGCTCCCATCTCACGGAAAAATTGGTAAACAAAGGATGCCGGGTAAAAGCCTTTATTTACTATAATTCCTTTAACTCCTGGGGCTGGTTGGACCACGCACCGGAGGATATAAAAACACAGGTGGAAATTTTTGCCGGAGATGTTCGTGATCCTTTTGGTGTCAGTACGGCCGTTGAAGACTGTGATGTTGTTTTCCATTTGGCTGCGCTTATTGCCATCCCTTATTCATACCATTCCCCTGCCACCTATATTGATACAAACATAAAAGGCACCTTGAACGTCATGCAGGCTGTCAGGACCCATGATATTGAAAAAGTAGTCCACACCTCCACCAGCGAGGTTTACGGCTCCGCGCAATTTGTTCCCATAACTGAGGAACATCCCTTGCAAGGCCAATCCCCCTATTCGGCTTCAAAAATCGGGGCAGACCAGATCGCCTGGTCTTTTTTTACATCCTTTGATACACCGGTGGCAACAATTCGGCCGTTTAACACCTATGGCCCCAGGCAGTCTCTGCGGGCCGTCATCCCCACACTTATCACCCAGATTGCCACAGGAAACCAAAAAATCAAATTGGGCGCCCTCAGCCCCACCAGGGATTTCAACTTTGTGGATGACATTACCGAAGCATTTGTCAAAATTGCCGAATCCGACACGACCACAGGCAAAACCATGAATGCCGGCAGTAATTATGAGATATCCATAGAAGATACGGCCAAGACCATTGCCCGGCTTATGAATAAAAAGATCGAAATCGTATCGGATGAAGCACGTTTAAGACCTGAAAAAAGTGAGGTCAACCGGTTATGGGCAGATAACAGAAAAATAAAAGAGTTCACCGGCTGGCAACCCAAATACGCAGGAATCAATGGTTTTGAAAAAGGACTTGAACACTGCATTGAATGGTATACCGATCCTGACAACCTTTCACTGTTTAAAACAGACATCTATAATATATGACATCAAAAGAAAATATTTATTATTGCTGAAGCAGACGTTAATCAAATGGGTCTCTTGCCAAACATACACCATTGCATTCTTATAAAGCCCATTTTATCCGGAAGGGATTGGTCTATTGCAGGAGTTGGAATTCCCGGTATCCGTCTGAAAGATATTGGTAATATTCATTGTTGCCCCCTGATGGTCAATTTGTGATGGCGATCACTTTGTTGGCGTTCTGCCCCATTGATGCTGTCGCACCATATCCATGGATAGCTTTTTTGCCAAAATTGACCCGTTTCATGCTGGCCTCCAACTGGGTCTTATGCTCCCTGATTTTTGATTCCAGCCGCGTATTCTGAGCCATCAGCTGTTTGACTGCCGGTACAATTTCTTCCTGGATTTCCCGGATGGTGTCTTCTCCTTCCGCTTCCGTCATTTCCCGCATGAGTTTATCAACATTTTCCTTCATCTTTGAGAAGGCTTTGTTACGGGAGATGGTCTGGTTATCAAGGTCCGGTAGCAGTTGGGAGTCAAAAGCATTGATATGGGCTTCCGTCAGATCGCTCAAATTTTTTATGGCCTGTTTCACTGCAAAGGTTTCATTGGTCATCATATCATTTCATTCCTGAATCCCCGGGTTAAACGGAAAAACTTTTGAGCCGTTTTACGCCACCCTGGCCGCCGTATGCTGCTGCATTCGGCATGGCAGCAGGGGGGATAATCTTTTTAATGGTTGCGGGTTCGGCACTTTTCATCTTTGCACCCTGTTTTGTTTCAGACATGACATCAGACTCCCAGATCTCTTTGAGCCTGGCAATATATTTTTCCGTCCGGTCAAGGATACTGATATCGTTGCTGATGGATACCTTGGGCAGTTCCGTCAGGATCGCCCCGTAAAGCCCCCTGAGGAAGCGGGCGCCTTCATCCTGAATTTCCGTGTTCACGGATGCGTTGAGTTCGGAAACGATGGCAATTACTTTACCTATGTTCTCGCCCCGTTTTTGGGGATTGCTTTCCTTTATCCCCTGCCGGGCCAGTTCTATGCGGTCCAAGGTTTCCTTGAACAGTAAAAGAATAAGCTGTTCCGGCGTCATGCCCTCGTAATGGTTGCTTATGTAAGTATTTACCTGGGCAATCATTAAGTTCCTCCTGTCCCCTGCTTTATATCGCTGGTTTTATAAGAAAATATCAATAAGTAATTAAATTGCTTTTTTATTTCGTTGTGATCTGGGCCTGGTGTCGATAGACCAGGTCAGCCCATGGCTGTTATTCCGTGGTTTTATTAAAAGATTCTATCATGGATTCCATATATGCGGATTGCGAATTCAACTGCTGTATGGTGGTGTCCAGGCGAATAAAGGTTTCCGTCATAGTCTCATACCGCTTGTCCAGCTGTTCTGTGGTGGTTTCGATATCTTCGGTGAGGCGCGTTATCCTTGCCTCGGCTTCATCAATTGCCGTTGTCACTACCCCGGTGGATGATACCATATCTGTGATTCCGTCATTGAGAATGTCGCCTAATCCCGTTATGCCGGAGTCCTCGTTTCCGATAAAAAGGGCGGTTACCGCGTCTGCATTGGAGGCCAGGGCCTGATCCAGTTTATCCTCGTCCAGGGAGAAGGTTCCGTCCTGGTTAAGCCCAAGACCGATGTCCATAAGACTGGTAAATTCCGAAGGAATGTTTATCGTGGTGGTGAACTGATTTTTGAAGGTGGAGATCATTCCCGTGATGGTGTAGTCATTTTCCAGGGGGGCCCCTGTATCATTGTCGTTATCGATGTCCGTATCCCCGGACTCTTCGGCTATGGTGCTGAGCAGTTCATTAAAGTT
>Ga0193962_1000605_pt1 | contig 16481 bp, 13 predicted proteins | sample FB_5_MG_FD_140335 | JGI IMG/M metagenome (GOLD analysis project Ga0193962, IMG submission 140335) | Microbial mat bacterial communities from the Broadkill River, Lewes, Delaware, United States - FB_5_MG | ecosystem: Environmental > Aquatic > Freshwater > River > Microbial mats | place: USA... | reverse complement strand
CAGCAATTGTTCCTACACCAATTGATGAAACTAATTTAACTGTAATTTTCGCTAATGGATTGATTTGTTTTAAGTCAAAAATTAATTGAGCTAAATCTTCAATCGAATAAATATCATGATGCGGTGGTGGTGAAATTAGTGTAACACCTGGAACAGTATGTCTTAGTGTTGCAATTAAAGGAGTAACTTTATGTCCTGGTAATTGTCCACCTTCACCTGGTTTTGCACCTTGCGCAACTTTGATTTGTAACTCTTCAGCAGATCTTAAATATGCTGGTGTTACACCAAATCTTCCTGATGCAACTTGCTTGATTTTAGAGTTTTTAATTGTTCCAAATCTTTTTGAATCTTCTCCACCTTCACCTGAGTTACTCATACCACCAATAGTATTCATAGCTGTTGCCATTGCTTCATGAGCTTCTGGAGAAATTGAACCAAGTGACATAGCAGCAGATGCAAATCTTTTGAAAATATCTTCTTTTGTTTCAACTTCACTTAGATCAATTGCTTCTCTATCAGAATTAAACTCAAAGAAATCTCTAATAAACTTTTTATCTCTATTATTAACTAAATCTCTTAATCCATCAAAATCTGTAATATCTTCTTTTTTAGCAGCAGTTTTATTATGCATAGCTCTAGTTGTAGCTGGACCATAATCATGATATTCACCACCATTACTGTATTTATAGAATCCACCTATATCAAGTGGGAACATATTATTTTCTTCTTTAAATGCATTATGATGAGATTTATTGATTTTAGCTTCAATATCAGCATATGTTAACCCAGCTAAATCAGAGTGAGCCCCTGTAAAACAGTCATTAACAATTTCATCACTTAAACCTACAACATCAAATAAACCTGAGTTTCTATATGAAGCTACTGTACAAATACCCATTTTTGACATGATTTTCAATAATCCTGCATTAACAGATTTTTGCGTATTCTTTAATAATTTTTGCATCTCATATTTAGATGGTTTTTCTCTTTGGAAAAATGAAACAGTTGAAGCAAACATCATATACGGATATATTGCAGTACATCCAAATCCGATTAAAACAGCTGCCATATGAGGATCATAAACTTCACCTGTAATCGCTAAAATTGAAACATTATGTCTAATTTCATGTTTTAATAACTGTTGATTTACAAATCCAACAGCCATAGCCATAGGAATTACTTTTTCATTTTCATTAATAGTTCTATCATCTAAAATTACAACAGAAACACCATCTTTTTTTACAGCTTTTATTACATATGATGCTAATTTTTCTAATGATTTTTTTAAATCATTTTTAAAAGTAGTTGTGAATACTCTATTTTTATAATATTCATCATATCTTGGTGATTTTTCATCTCCAAAAGAATAAACAATATCATATTTTTCTTTCATTAAAATAGGACTTGTTACTTTTAATCTTTTTGCATATTCAGGTTTTTCATCTAAAATATTATGAACTCTACCAAATCCAGTTTCTAAAGACATAACAACTTTTTCTCTATATGGATCAATTGGTGGGTTTGTAACTTGTGCAAACTTTTGTCTAAAGTAATCTGTAAAATTTCTACTAACTTGTGAAAAACATGCTAGTGGAGTATCATCTCCCATAGAACCAACTGGCTCTTTTCCATCTTTTGCCATAGGCTCAATTACTTGATCTAAAATCTCATATGTGATATTAAAGAATTTTTGTTTCTTCTCTAAATCTTCAATTTTATAATCTTTTATATTTAAGAATGTATCTTCTATATATTCTTGAACATAATCCATATCATCATTTAACCATTTAGAATAATGTTGTGCCGATTTTAAATAATTGTTAATATCTTCTTCTTTTAGTACTTTTCCGTGCTTTAAGTCAAGTGCTATCATCTGTCCAGATTGTAATCTTCCACGCTCTAGAATATTATCATCTTCAATATTTAACGTTCCATACTCAGATGTAATATATAATTTATCATCTTTTGTAATAACATATTTAGAAGGTCTTAATCCATTTCTATCAATTAAACAACCTATATGTCTTCCATCTGTTAAAGAAACAGCAGCAGGTCCATCCCAAGCTTCCATAGCAGTTGCAGTATACTCATAGAATGCTCTTAAATTAGAGTCCATATGTGGAGCATTTTGCCAAGGTGCAGGAACTAATGCACGAGCAGCTTTAAAGAAATCCACACCATTTGCTAATAAAAATTCAAACATATTATCTAAAGATGTAGAATCTGAACCAACATTTTGTAAAATTGGAAGTAATCTTTTCATCTCTTCTTCTGAGAACACTTCTGATTTTAATTGTTCTGATTTTACTTCAACATTAAATCTATTTGCTTCAACTGAGTTTATCTCACCATTATGTGCAATTGCTCTAAATGGTTGTGCTAATCTCCATAAAGGAAGTGTATTTGTTGAAAATCTCTGATGAAATAATGAGAATGTGATTTTAAAATCATCATCCCTTAAATCAATATAAAAATGCTTAATATGCGTAGGCATAATTAGCCCTTTATAAGCAATTACTTTTGATGAAAACGTTGGAATATAAAAATCTTTTTTATCTACTAGTTTATGCTCACACTCTTTTCTTGTTAAGTAAAGCATTGCATCAAATCTTTTTGATGTCATTAAAGTATTTGGAATAACAAATACTTGCATAATTGTTGGTAAGCTATCTAAAGCTTGTTGACCTAAAGCATCAATATCAACAGGTACTTCCCTTGTTAATAATACTTTTAAGTCATTATTTTCACAGTATTCTTTGAATGTATCAATATCACTAAGATCTCTAGTAAAAATCATTGCTACTGCATAAATTTCCGGTAAATCAACACCTTTTTGTGTTGCTATTTTTCTCATGAAAGAGTCTGGCATTGATAATAATAAACCTGAACCATCTCCAGTTTTACCATCAGCTGCTACTGCACCTCTGTGCATCATTCTTTCAAGTGAAGTAATTGCATCTTCTAAATTTTTATGGCTTGGTCTGTTTTTCATGTCTGCGACTAAACCAAACCCACAATTATCTTTAAAAGAAGTCAGTAAGTCTAAATTGCACCCCATCATTTTCCTTTATATTAATCTCTTATATTCCTTAAGTAAAGTCCAATAATATACTATAATTTAGTTTAAAAAAAGTTAAATACTTAAAATATAGAATCTTTACGATTGGGCATTATACAAAAAATATTTTAATTAATTTTCTAACAATTGTATATATTTTATACAGCTGTATTTTTTGTATTTATTTAACATATGTATAAACTTTAAGAAATTGACATAAAACTTACACAAGATTTAACTATAATTTTTTGATATCAAAAATTAAGGAGAAAAAGAGATATGAAAAAATTAGTTATAGGTACAATTGCAGCAGCAATGTTGGCAACAGCTGGTTTAGCAGCAGATTATGTAATGAAAGTAAGTCATGTAGTAAGTGATAGTACACCAAAAGGTAAAGCGGCTGCTTTTCTTGAAAAAAGAATTGAAGAGTTAACTGCAGGAAAAATTGATGTTCAAGTATTTCCTAACTCTCAATTATATGGTGATGGTGAAGAAATGAAAGCATTAGTTATGGATAATGTTCAATTAATTATGCCAAGTTTATCTAAATTCACAAGTATAGCTCCACAAATGCAACTTTTTGACTTACCTTTCTTATTTAAAGATAAAGATCATTTATATAAAGTTATGGATGGAGAAGTGGGTGCTATTTTAAAATCAAAAATAGATGCTAAAAAACAAATGATCGCTCTTGATTACTGGGATGCTGGATTTAAACATTTCTCAACAAATGCTAAACCTATCGTATTACCAGAAGATGCAGCAGGGCATAAATATAGAATTCAAAGTTCAAAGGTTTTAGAAGCACAATTTAAAGCAGTTGGTGGTAATCCACAAGTACTTCCATTCTCAGAAGTTTACTCAGCTTTACAACAAGGTGTAGTTGAAGGAACTGAAAATCCATTATCAAACTTCTATACAAAAAAATTCAATGAAGTTCAAACAAGTCTTACTTTAAGTAGCCATGGTTATTTAGGTTACTTAGTTGTTATGAGTGATAAATTCTGGAAAAAACTTCCAAAAGATTTACAAGCTAATGTTTCTCAAGCTATGAAAGAAGCAACTGCATTTGAAAGAGAAGAATCTGCAAAAGAAGATGAAAAAATTATGGCTGAATTAAAAAAATATGCAGATAATACAAAAAAACTTGAAATTATTGAATTAACACCTGAACAAAAACAAGAATGGAAAAAAGCGATGGCAGTTGTTTATCCACAATTCTATGATGTAATTGGTGAAGATTTAATCAAAAAAGCAATTGACACAAAATAATAAAGTAGAAAAATGAAAAAAATCTTTGAAATTATCGACTTAATAGTTGGTACGATCAACCAAACAATGGCAGTCTTAGGACTGTCACTTGGTGTGCTTCTAGCTTTTATCAATGTAATATTAAGATATGCCTTCGACATGAGCCTTACATGGGCTGCTGAACTTACTAATTATCTTTTTATTTGGGCTGCACTTTTTGGGGCTGCTTATGGATTCAAACAAGGTGCGCATATTTCGGTGAGTTTAATTATTGAAAAATTCTCTCCTGAAATAACCAAAGCTTTTTTAATCTTTGCAAATTTAATATCTATTGCTTATCTTGGTTTAATTTCATACTTTGGGTATGAATTAATTCTTTTATTACAAGATTTTGGCGAAATGAGCGTAGATTTAGGTATTCCTTTATGGATTCCGCATTTAGTTCTTCCTATTTCTTTTGCATTAGCTGCATATAGATGTGCTGAGAAACTAGTTGAAATTTATCTTACAGATGCAAAAGACATTAAATTGTACAATGAGCATGAAGCTGTAATACACGAAATTAAATCACAAGGAGAAAAATAATATGGTTATTGCTACTTTATTTATTTTACTTTTCGCTCTTATGTTAGTGGGTGTACCAGTTGCTGTTTCACTTGGGGCTACAACATTAATAACTTCATTTCTTTTTACAGATATGGACTTAATGGGAATTTCGTCTAAAATTTTTGATGGACTAAATAAGTATACACTTATGGCTATTCCTATGTTTATTTTAGCAGGAGCTCTTCTTTCACGTGGTTCATCAGCAATGAGAATTATTAATTTTGCAAAAAGCTTAGTAGGACATCTTCCAGGTGGTCTTCCAATTGCAGCTATTCTTGCATCTATTATTTTTGCGGCTGTTAGTGGAAGTTCTCCTGCAACTGTTGCAGCTATTGGTTCTGTTATGTATGGAGCAATTAAGCAAGCTGGATATAATGAGCAATTTGCTATTGGTACAATTGCAACATCAGGAACATTAGGTATTTTAATTCCTCCTTCAATCGTATTTATCGTGTATGGTGTAACTGCGGATCAATCAATTGGAAGACTTTTTATGGCAGGGGTAATTCCTGGGCTTATGATTGGTATAATGATGATGATTGCTACTTATTTTTTAGCTAAGAGAAGTGGATTTAAATCAACAAAAAGAGCTAGTTTTAAAGAACAATTCATTGCTTTTAAAGATGCATTTTGGGCTTTACTAATTATTGTTATTGTAATTGGTGGAATTTATGGTGGTATCTTTACTCCAACTGAAGCTGGAGCATTCAGTGTTATGTATGCTTTCTTTATTTCATTTTTTGTTTATAAAGATACAAAATATAAAGATTTATATAAAATAATTTTAGACTCAGCACAAACAAGTTCTATGATTTTCTTTATTATCGCTAATGCGATGTTATTTGCACACTTCTTAACAGATGAGCAAATTCCTCAACATATAACAGAAATGATACTTGCAGCAGATGTTGGTCCTTTAACGTTCTTATTAATTGTAAATATTTTACTTTTATTAATGGGACAATTTATGGAACCAAGTTCTGTGGTAATGATTACAGTACCACTTTTACTTCCAATAGGAATTGCACTTGGAATTGATCCAATTCACTTAGGTGTTATTATGGTTGTAAATATGGAAATAGGAATGATAACCCCGCCTGTGGGACTCAATTTATTCGTAGCTAGTGGAATAACAGGACTTAGTTTAAAACAAGTTATTGTTGCTTCATTACCAATGACAGGAATATTACTTATAGGATTAATGCTTATAACCTATATACCTGCTATTTCGTTATGGTTACCAAACCTAATGTATGGATGAGAAAATTAAGTAAGAGTTCATCTCTTACTTTTTTTTTATTATTTAGATAGACTTTCAAAAAAGGCTACTTATATGACTACTTTACAATCCGAAATCTTCTCTTTTACAATTATCGCTTTTGTTATAATACTCTTAGCATTTTTTACTCAAAAACTTCAAAACAAAGAACCTAAAGAATAATATTCTCAAAAATAACAGCATCTACTTTTTTTTCAATTTTTTCATAATCTTTTTTATTTTTTATGGTCCAAGTTATTAACTCTAGTCTTTTTTCTTTACAAAATTTATAGATAGAACTATTCAATAACTTAAAGTCTAAAGAGATAAAATCTGCTTTTGTTTTATAGTATTTATATAAAAAAAGTGTTTTATTATATTTCTGAAATTTTTTGGGACTAGATTCAAATATCAATCCTCTTTTTAAATTTGGTTTATTTTTTTTAAACCAAGATAATATACTTTTTTCAAAAGAGCATATTAGATATTTTCCTTTGTAGTTTTGCAGTAAATTCATAAGTTTATTTTCTAATATTCCAATATTTTTATGATTTTTTATTTCTATTATTAATGGAATTTTTCCATTTACTAAATCTAAAACTTCTTTAAATAAAGGTATTTTTTCACTACTTTCATAGAGTTTTAACTCTTTTAAAAAAGAGTAATTCATATCTTCAATATTTTCTTTTATACCACATAATCTATATAAACCTTCATCATGAAAAACCACAATTTGATTATCTTTTGAAATTGTTATATCAAACTCAATTGAGTAGTTTTTTTCAAGAGCTTTTTCAAAAGCTAATAAAGAATTTTCAGGAATCAATCGGCCATCATGCAATCCTCTATGTGCAATATATTTATTATCAAACAAATTCATCATGGATAATCTCATCATTATTTTCTATATTTTTAGGAATTGATACTATAAATTTTGCACCTTCATTTGTGTTTCTAACTCTTAGTTTACCTTTCATATTTTTATCAATAATAATTTTTGACATATAAAGCCCTATTCCTGTTCCATTACTATGCTCTTTTGTTGTAAAATATGGTTCGAAGATTTTTCCTTTTGGTTCAACTAAAACTCCACCACCATTATCTTCTATTGTTAATACTACACTATTTTCTTCTTCATATGCTTTTATCTTTATCCATGGATTTTTAATCTTTTTTTCTATTAAAACATCTTTTGCATTGTTTATAATATTTAGTAAAACTTGTTCGTATTCATTTAAATATGTTTTTAAAATAATTTCTTTATCTATTTGTATTTCAAGTTTTATATCGTAGTTTTTTAAAGTACTAGAAACAATATTGATTACAATATCAACTACTTTATATAATAAAAATTCCTCTTTCTCTTTTTTTGGCATAAAGAAATTTCTAAAATCATCAATAGTATGAGACATAAAATCTAAAACTTTATCAGCTTCTTGAATCTTTTGATTCATAGTATTTTCATCTAATGCTTTAATACTTTGCTTAAACTTTATATACATAAGAATAGAAGATAACTCACTTAAAGGCTGTCTCCATTGGTGAGCAATATTACTTATCATTTCACCAAGTGCTATAAATTTTGATTTTTGAACAAGTAATTGCTCTTTTTCTCTGTTTTTTTCAATCTCTTTTTGTACTTTTATCTCTAAAGATTCATTTAGCTCTTCTAGCTCTTTTGCATTTGATTTAACTTTATTTTCATAATTTTTTAGAACTTCATCAATTTTTTGTGAAATTGCAATTGAAATTAAAATTGCAATGGATAAAAACATAATAAATAAAACTACATTTTGAACTACTTGATTCTTGATTTTTACTTTTAAATCTTTCTTTTTCACAGCTATTTCATTTTCAATATCATCTGTATAAACACCAACGGCAATAATCCAATTCCATTTTTCATAATACTTAAAATAAGATAGTTTTTGCTTCACATCGTTTGAATCAGGTTTTTTATAGGCATACTTTGTAAAGGATTCATTATGAATTCTAATATCCTTTAAGAAATCTTCTCTAAATTTTTTACCATCAGCATCTTTATACTCTGTTGATATTAAAGTTCCTACTAAATCAGGTCTATTTGGATTTACCATTAATTTTGCAAAATTATCTCCACCTTGCATATTTTTCACTTCATATACAAAGAAATAATTACTTTTATTCTCTTCAAATGTAATATTATTTAATAATCTAACAGCATCTAATTTTAATTCTTCATCAGATAAATTTGATTTTGCTATATTATAATTTAAAATATCAATTACAGTATTTACATCTTTTTTTAATGTCTTTTTTTTATTTGAGTAATATTCTCTTTCAAATTTATCCATTTCAACGTCAAAATTATCATAAGTATTGTTTACGTAAAAATAAGATATGGCACATATCATTGATGTCATGATTATTATAAATGTAAATATTATTATTTTAGATAAATTTTTTTCTGTTATTAGATTCAAATGGGCCTTTCTTAACCTTAATTTGCTATCATAACATAAATTTTCATAAGGATTCGAACTATAATGCAAAATGATTTTATAAATAAACTTAATGCATTTTCTGTTTTATACGTGGAAGATGAAGATGGCATTAGAAATAATATTGAGCAAATTTTACAACATCTATTTAAAGAGACAAATAGTGCAAAAAATGCTAGTGAAGCTTATATAAAATATCTAGAATTTAATCCTGATTTAATAATTACAGATATTAAAATGGGAGCTGAAACAGGTATTGAGTTAATAAAAAAAATTAGAAAATCAGATTCAAAAACAAGAATCATAATAACCTCAGCACACACAGATTTAAACTATTTACTAGAAGCAGCAGAACTACATTTAGTAAAATATATAGTAAAACCTATGACCCAAGATAAACTTATGGAAGCATTAGAAGCTTTTATAAATACTTATGATGAAAACAAAATATATAATCTATCTTTAAATTGGATTTTTGATTATAAAGAAGCTATTGTTTCAAATGGAAATGAAGCATTTAATTTAACCAAAAAAGAGAATGCCTTTTTAAAGTTACTTATTACAAAAAATAGACTTATTAGTTATGAAGAATTAGAAAATAGTATTTGGGATGAAGACTCAGTAATGACTGCAAATGCCATGAGATTATTTATCAAAAATTTTAGAAAGAAACTCCCCGAAAATTGTTTAAAGAACATTCAAGGAGTTGGATATAAACTAGTTAGAGATTAGTTTTATATCCTCCTTTTTTTCTTTTTTATAGTCATTATTTATATCTGATTTACTAAGTTCATCAAGTTTTATAAAATAAGCATGTCCTAAATAAATAATATAATAAACAGCTGTAAAAAGTGTAGCAAAGGGAATCATTGAAATAAAATACAAAAATAGTGTTCTTAACCTAAAATTATTCCCCTCTTTTGAATATATCTCTTTATACTCTTCTTTACTTAGAATAGTAGAACTAACATCAAAATTTAAAAGTTTATGGAAAAAGTAATACAAAGGTAAGGCAAATGCAATTATGTTTAATACAGGTACAAAATAAATAGGTATTAAAACAATAAATAAAACTATCATAACAAAAGCACTTTTAACCATTACCCATAAAGGTGATAACAAACTTCCATGTCCATGTAATTTTAGATGTGAATAATATCTTTTATGTAATATGCTCAAAATCATAGGAGTTAAAAATCCAATTACTACTATTGATAAAATTACAGATGCTTGAAGTACTATTACCGTTCCAATTGTATAAAGTAAGAATCCAGCTATCCAAGATGTAAATGAATATTTGAACAAGAATACTATAAAATAAGTAGCCCATACAAAATAAAAAGGTGCATTTTCATCAATTACTACTTCTTGTCCATTTTGTGATGCTGCTGCTATTTCTTGTAATGAAGTAATTCCAAAATCAGCTGCTGCAAAAAATAGCATATACAATATTACCATTGTTACAATCAATGGAACTAATGCAATTTTTAACATTGAACTTGTAAAAAAATCCTTTATACTTTTTAATATAATTTCTATTTCGTTCATATTTATCCTTTACTTATCAAATCGTGTTCTATATTCACACTTTTGACATAATTCTTCAACTACAATACCTTTTTTAAAGCCTGATTGAATATCTCTTACTCGTTTAGAACTCAATATATCCTTTAGTTGTGTATTATTTGTATTACCAAGATTTATACATGCATTTTGATCTAAACAACAAGGAACAACATCACCATTTGTAAGTATTCCAAAATGTGAATCTAAACCATAACAAAAACCTTTTGTACCTAGCACTTCATTTTGTAAACTTGGCCAATTAAAATACTCATCAAAGTTAAAAAATATCTTTCTGTCTATTCTTATATTTTTTGGTCGCTCTTTGTAAACTTCTTCTATATTTATATTTGTATTAAATGTTTCATTTATCTTGTTGAATACTTTTGTATTAAATTCTTTTGCACTTTTTTCTTCATCTAAATTCCAGATTCTAAAATTTATAAAATACTCATGTTTTTGCTCTTGTGCGAATTTTACAAAATCTAAAATAGGATTTAAATACTCATCTAAAGATTTTTTATGGGAATTTGCATTATATGAATTTATTGAAAAATTTATTTGCTTAATAGTTGAATTCATCAAAGCTTCATAGTGTTTTTTATTTATATTATTAGCTGTTGTTGTAATATTTACTTTTAATTCATGTTTTAAACTAATATTCAAATACTCACGCAAATTTGATAGAACTAAAGGGTCACCAACTATGTGATATGCTAACTCTTTTGTATATGGTTTTAACTGTGCATTTATATCATCAAATTTTTCTAAGCTCATTGTTCCATTTGGAAGGATTTTGGGAGGACAAAATGTACATTTTAAATTACAAATATTTGTTATTTCTATATGTACTTTTTTAAATTTTTTTATAATATTTTCCTTTTTTGAATTTTGAAATTGTACCTAATACTTGATAAATATAATGAATTACTAACTAGAGTTTAAATATAATCCCAACTACTATTTAAAAAGGCGAAAATATGGAAATGATTCTAAATGAAAATGATTTAGTAGTTGGTGCTAGATTTGAAGATGGAACTATTCAAGATTATATTGATGATTATAAAACTTATGGACTTGTAAGAATTGAAGATTCAGTTGCAAATTGGTTTTTATTCAATAAAGATGAAAGCGATAGAGATTTACAAAAATTATATAAAAAAGTATTAAAAACTGATCACTTTATAAAAGATGACTTTGGAGAAGAAATCGTTATTTTCAATAAAGTAGGAGATAAAAGCTATGAAGAGTTTATCTTAAAAATCGATGAATATTTAGGTGATGAATTAGGAAGTTTTATTTAGTCTATAAATAATTTAGTATAAATTTTATCAAAGTTTTGAACCGAAGAAAAGTTGAAATCCTCTTCTTTTTCTTTAGTCCAATATAAATATTTATTTCTAAACTTATTATTATCAACTAAAAAAGAGATTTTAAATGCACTTGCAATTATAGTATTTGTTTGTTTATCCAAAAATCTAAACTCATATTTTTCAATATATTTTGAAAAAAACCCCTCTTTTAATCTTTTTGAAACCATAAATCTAGCTTCTTCATTGTCATTAGCAAGTAAAGAGTCATTATATTTATATGCATTTAAATATACTCTTTGAGTATTATAAATATATTTATTAAATCTATATGTATAAGTTGAAATATCAATAAATTTATCCACATAATTTTCATGAACTCTTGATATCTCATTTCGTTCAATTGAACTTAAACTTGTTGAATACTTCAAAGGATAAACATAAACACCAAGCATTGATAAGCTTTCAATTTTTCCATCTTCATTTTTACTGGGATATTTATATATTTTTGAATCCATTTGAGTTAACTCATAATAGTTTCTTATAGCAAATTTTAAAAAAAAATCATAATAAGCAATACTTAATAATGAGAATAATAAAACAAGAAATATCAAAGAACTTTTTAATATTTTTGAAATTATGAAACTCACAAAAAAGCAAAAAGATATAAATGATAAATTTGCTGGTATAAATAAAAAACTATCAGGAATTACAAACTCTAAAGATGGCATAAAAAAACCTATTTAAGCAAATAAGGTAAATCTCTTTTTAAAGACTCTAATAAATCTTCATTTAAAAAGAATTTTGCATAATCTTCTTGCTTACTATAACAATAAGCACATACATATCTGTTCTTTTTTATTAACTCAACTGATTGCTCTAAAGCACTTTGTAAACTTTCATTACTTATATAATATTCATACATTGCAATTAAAGAAATATTATCAATATTCTCTTTTATAAATACAACATTTTCTTGCATAAACTCTATTACATTTTCATCATTTGATTTTATATTTAAAAAAGCTTCTTTAACATCATCAAATCTCATATCAAATTTAGCACCAACTAAAAGTAACTCTTGTAAATTAACTAAATCATTTTGTTGAAAATAATATTGTAATAATAAATTTAAATAATGTTCTTGAATATCACTATCATAATCTTCTATAAAATCAAAAACCTCTTGTGCATTATTTATTTTATTTGTTTGTATTAATGTATCATGTATTACGGCCACTTGACCAATTATTTCATGTATTTTATCGCTCATTAAAGAGTCCTTATTATTTGTTTAATAGATTATATCTAAATTATATTTTATGATAATTAGATTTATAATGATATAATTAAAATTAAATACTTAAAAAAGATTTTCATGAAAAATACATTAAAAATACTATTTTTAATTGTTATAATTTTTTGTAACAATTTATTTGCTACTAATAATACAAAAGAAAATCCCTTAGAAAAAACAACACTTCAATTAGAATGGAAACATCAATTTGAATTTGCTGGATTTTATGCAGCTTTAGAAAAAGGATATTACAAAGATATTGGTATTGATCTTGAAATAAAAGAGTTTGAAGAAGGTATCAATATAAGTGAAGATGTAATAAATGGAAAAGCTACATACGGAGTAGCCTCATCTGCTTTAATTTTAGAAAGATTAAAAAATAAACCTGTTGTTTTAATAGCTTCATATTTTAAACAAAATGCCCTTGTTCTTGTTACAAAACCCCATATTAAAACACCTTTTGATTTAAAAAACAAAAAAATAATGGCACTTGATTGGGAAATGGGACATACAAGTTTAGGTGTTATGCTAAAAGATTATGGAATAGAAAAAGATGATTATACTTTAGTAAATCATGATTTTAAAATAGATTCATTTATAAATGGTAATGTTGATGCTATAAGTATTTTTATAACTTCACAACCCTTTGAACTAGATCAATTAGGAATAAAATATAATATATTAAATCCTGCAAATTTTGGTATTTACTCTTATGATCTAGAGTTGTTTACAAGTGAAAAAGTTATAAATAATAATTTAGAAAAAGTGCATAAATTTGTTGAAGCAACTAACAAAGGTTGGGAATATGCTTTTGCTAATAAGAATGAAATTATTGATTTAATTTATGATAAATATTCAAAAAGAAAAACAAAAGAGGCTTTATTTTATGAAGCTCTTAAAACCGAAGAGATATTTAAACTAAATGTATTTAAAATTGGTGCAATAACACCTGAACTTGTAAAGTTAAATGCAGATATGTATTCAAACTTAGGATTAGTAAATAAAAATTATAATTTAAATGAGATGATTAATGATTATTTTATTACAAATAAAAAACCTTTAAATATTATTCTAACAGATGAAGAAAAAAACTTTTTAAAACAAAATCCAAAAATCAAAGTTCACAATGAATCTAATTGGCCACCATTTAATTATTCAGTAAATAATTTGCCACTAGGTTTTTCAATAGATTATATGAATCTTTTAGCCTCAAAAATTGGATTATCACTTGAATATGTAGCTGGTTTTACCTGGGATGAATTTCTAGAAAAAATCAAAAAAAATGAAATTGATGTTATGTTAAATATTGCAAAAACTGATGATAGAGAAAAATATTTAGCCTTTACAAGTTCTTATGCAAAAAACATAGATACAATTTTTGTAAAAAAAGATGTGTATAATCTAAAAAGTTTAAATGATTTCAATGGTAAAACCCTAGCAATTATCAAAGGTTTTTATGAAGAAGAACTTTTAAAAAAACATTATCCCCAAATCAAATTTTTATTAGTTAATGATACACTAGAGGCATTAAAAAAAGTAGTTTTTAACGAAGCAGATGGAGCATTTGATAGCCTTGCTGTTGGTAATTATTTTATGGAAAATAATTATATATCAAATCTAAAACCAGCTTTTGAAATTCAAGATCCTAAATTTAGTTTAGATATACACATAGCAGTAAATAAAAACAATATAATTTTAAGAGACATCCTAGAAAAAGCTAAAAATGAAATAACACAAGATGAAATATCAACACTAAATAGAAAATGGGTAAATACAAGTGAAATTAAAACTCAAAATAATAATAGTATATTTCTAACAAAAAAAGAAGAATTGTACTTAAGTAATAGAAATATAATAACAATGTGTGTAGACCCCAAATGGGAACCTTTTGAAAAAATAGATAATCAAGGGAAATATGTTGGAATTGCAGCAGATATAATAAAATTAATCTCCAATAAATTAAATATGCAAATAAAACTTATTCCAAGTAAAAGCTGGGAAGAAAGCTTGGATTTTTCAAAAAACAAAAAATGTGATATTTTAAGTTTTTTAAATGAAACTCCAAAAAGAAAAGAGTGGTTAATTTTTACAGAACAACTTTTTACTGATGAAAATGTGATTATTGGAAGAATTGAAAATTCTTTAATAAAAGATTTATCAAAAATCAAAGCATCAATAGCAATTCCAAAAGAAATATCTATGTATGAAGAAATAAAGAATGACTTTCCTAATTTAGTAATAATTCCTGTTGAATCAGAAGAAGAAGGTTTTAAATACGTAGAAGAAAAAAAAGCTGATTTAACAATTGCTTCATTGATAGTTTCAGCCCATATAATAAAAGAAAATGGATTATTTAATCTAGAAATATTAAATCAAGATATTAACTATGAAAATATTCTAAAAATTGGTATTCAAAAAGATGATCCAATTTTAAAAGATATTCTAAATAAAGCAATACAAACTATTTCTCAAGAAGAAATAAACAATATAGTAAATAAATGGGTTGCAATTAAATATGAGAAAGGAATTGATTATACTTATTTATGGATATCTTTTGGAATAATTTTTATTTTATTAATATTTTTCTTATATAGACAATATCTTTTAAAACACACAAATAATTATTTAAAATCTGAAGTAAAAAAAAGAACAATTCAAGTTGAAGAATCAAATTTAATTTTAAAACAAAAAAGAAATGAACTTTATGAATTAAATCAAACTCTTGAAATAAAAATAAATGATGAAATAGAAAAAAATAAAATAATTCAAGAAAAGCTATTTAAAGCAGATAAAATGGCTTCTATGGGAGAAATGATAAGTAATATAGCTCATCAATGGAGACAACCCTTATCTGTGATTTCTACTATTGCAACGGGTATTAAATTACAAAAAGAAATTAATTTATTAAATAATGATGAATTAATTGGGAATATGGAATTAATAAATAAAAATGCTCAATATCTATCTAAAACAATAGATGATTTTAGAAATTTTATTAAAGGTGATAGAAATATACAAGAGTATAATCTAACAGACACAATAAAGAATTTTACTACGATTGTTGAATCCTCTATTAAAAATCATAATATAAAATTAATCCTAGATTTAAATAATGAAATTAAAGTTGAGGGAAATCCAAATGAATTAATACAGTGCTTAATAAATTTGTTTAATAATTCGAGAGATTCCTTAATAGAAACTAATCAAAATAAACCTTTGATCTTTATAAGTACTCAAATAAAAGATAATTCAATCCAAATAAAAATAAAAGATAATGCAGGAGGAATTCCTGAAAATATAATGTCCAAAATATATGAACCCTACTTTACAACAAAACATCAATCACAAGGAACAGGGCTTGGCCTTCATATGACATATAGACTAATAACAGAAGCAATGCATGGTAAAATTGAAGCTATTAATATGGAGTTTAAATATAATAATAAAACATTTAAAGGTGTAGAGTTTAAAATCACTCTTGACATGTGATTTAATTTAAACTAGATAGATCTAAAAAAAAGTGGATTTGAAGTAATTAAAAAAAGCTTCTAGCTAAAAGAACTCAAGGTTCAAATAGCTAAAAGCTTATTGGTTGCGGAAACAGGATTTGAACCTGTGACCTTCGGGTTATGAGCCCGACGAGCTACCGTGCTGCTCT
>Ga0193962_1000603_pt1 | contig 16494 bp, 15 predicted proteins | sample FB_5_MG_FD_140335 | JGI IMG/M metagenome (GOLD analysis project Ga0193962, IMG submission 140335) | Microbial mat bacterial communities from the Broadkill River, Lewes, Delaware, United States - FB_5_MG | ecosystem: Environmental > Aquatic > Freshwater > River > Microbial mats | place: USA... | reverse complement strand
GGCATATTGTACGCGAAATATAAATAAAATATAACATCCCTTGACAAAGCTTTAGAAATGAACTAATCTATTATAGATTTAACATAAATCCCAAAGGTGATGGCTATGAAGATGGTAAGGTTGACAATTTTATTGGCACTTTGTATACTTTTTGCTGGATGTGATGCTTCGGCATCTGATGCCGAAGGTCAGGCGAGTGAGTCTAAAATAGATAAGTCAGCAGTTACAGAACTTCAAATTGATGAGCAAATACAAGTTGAAAATGGTGATGCAGATGTTGCGAAATTTTCTGAAGAAGCAATTACAGAACTTGTAGATGCAACTGGTACAGTAGATATGGGCGCTGATATGACCATGTTTACACCAGAGGACATTGCCTTGCTTGACAATTTGACTAATCAGGATTGGTTGTTTAAAGAAGAGCCTGTATGGATGATGCGATTTGAAGACGATGTTCTTATTATTGGTGAGGACAAAGGCCAAGTGACAGATGTTCTAAAATACCACATAACCTCTATGGATCACGCTTCCGAAACGCTTGTTTTACATGTTGTTGAACGAGTGGATGAGTATTCTGGAATTGATGGATCTAAGTTAAATGTAAGCTATTATTGCCAAGTAATTATTACTGGGGATGATCTTACTTATGTAAATAAGATGAATAGTCCTAATCAAATGACTCAAACTGTCTGGATGAGGAAGAAATAATCTTGACAGTTGACAAAATATACATTAGAATGTATAGAAATACAACATTTCAATCTTTAATTTTAGTCCAGAGAGGCTGACAAGGAGGAAATAAGATGAACGACATGAAAACATGTACGCCTTTTTGCGTGCGCAAAAAGAAAAATTTAATAAACGTAAATACTCAAAGAGATGATATTTTTTGGAGCAATGGCTCTAAATGTCATCTCTTTTTTGTTGGAAAACAACTTGAAATGGAGGGCTAGAAAATGAATGGGAAATTAGTTTTAGAAAATGGACTTGTCTTTGAAGGGAAAATTATTGGACAGGCATTAGAATCTGTTGGAGAGGTTGTTTTTAATACTGGTATGGCAGGTTACAAAGAAGTAATGACAGATCCATCTTACTATGGTCAACACTTGGTTTTTACTTATCCGCTAATTGGTAACTACGGCATCTCTTTAGATGATTTTGAATCTGAAAGTCCAAAAGTTAGAGGAATTATTGTTAAGGAAGCTTGCCAATCACCTAATAATTTTAGAAACGAAGTATCATTACATGATTATTTACTAAGCAATGGTTTAACTGGGTTAGCGGGTGTTGATACGAGAGCACTTACAAAACTTTTAAGATCAAGTGGTGTGATGAAGGGCGTTATAGTCAGAGCAGAAGTATCTAGTGAAGAAGCAATGATGCGTTTACCAGCATATGATAATACTTATGCAGTTGCAGCGGTGAGTACAAAAGAAAAGTATACCCTTAACGATGGTGGGGATAAGAAAGTCGTGATGATTGATTATGGTGTTAAAGAAAGCATTAAGCGTCAACTTATTAAAAGAGGCGTGGCTTTAACTGTGCTACCACATGATGTATCAAGCGAAGATGTTTTAGCAGAGTCACCTGACTTAGTCTTTTTATCAAATGGGCCAGGAGATCCGAAAGATCTGACGACGAGCATTCAAACAATTAAGGAGTTGATCGGAAAGGTTCCGATTGCAGGGATATGTCTTGGACATCAACTACTTGCTCTTGCATGTGGTGGGGATACATCAAAATTAAAATTTGGTCATAGAGGCTGTAATCATCCAGTGAAAGATTACTTACAAGATAAAGTTTATATAACGAGTCAAAATCATGGCTACTACGTCAATGTAATGCCTGAGGGATTTGAAGAAACACACAGAAGCATGAACGACCAAACACTTGAGGGGATGCGTCACATTAAAGATGAAATAATGAGTGTACAGTTTCATCCAGAAGCAAGTCCAGGTCCAGAAGAAGCACAAGCGTTGTTTGATGAGTTTTTAAAACTAGCAAAGTAAAGATAAGTGAGGGATAAAATGACTAAAATAAATAAAATTAAAAAAGTAATGGTAATTGGTTCAGGTCCTATTGTTATCGGGCAAGGTGCAGAGTTTGATTACTCAGGAACACAAGCATGTCGCGCATTAAGGGATGAAGGGATTGAATCGGTACTTTTAAATAGTAACCCAGCAACTATTATGACGGATACAGAGACATCGGATAACGTATATATCGAACCAATGACACTAGAGTCAGCTACGAAGATTATTGAAAAAGAACGTCCAGATGGGATAATTGCAGGATTAGGTGGACAAACAGGTCTGAATTTAACCGTAGAACTAAATGATGCTGGCGTGCTTGAAAAGTATGGTGTTAAAGTACTTGGAACGTCAATTGAGAGTATCAAGGACGGTGAAGATAGAGAGCGGTTTAGAAATTTTATGGGCAAAATCAAGGAACCTGTTATTCAAAGTGAGATTGTAGAAACTCTTGATAAAGGAATTGATGTAGCGCGTGAACTTGGATACCCAGTTGTATTAAGACCAGCTTACACGATGGGTGGTACAGGTGGTGGTATCGTTGATACCGAAGAAATGTTAAAAGAAAAATTGGCCTTAGGATTAAAACTAAGTCCAGTAACACAAGTTCTAGTAGAAAAGTCAATCTACGGATGGAAAGAAGTAGAATATGAAGTAATGAGGGATGCTGCAGGCAGTAAAATTTGTGTTTGTAACATGGAAAACATCGATCCTGTTGGGATTCACACGGGTGACAGTATTGTTGTAGCGCCAAGCCAGACCTTATCAGATAAAGAATATCAAATGCTAAGAACATCAGCTTTAAAAATTATTGATGAAATTGGAATCGTTGGTGGTTGTAATGTACAATATGCCTTAAACCCAAATAGTTTTGAGTATGCGGTTATTGAGATCAACCCTAGAGTTTCGAGATCGTCGGCACTGGCATCAAAAGCAACAGGCTATCCAATTGCGAAGGTATCTGCTAAATTGGCGCTTGGCTATCGACTAGAAGAAATTTTAAATGATGTAACGAAGAAGACATTTGCTTGCTTTGAACCATCATTAGATTATGTTGTAACAAAGATTCCAAAATGGCCTTTTGAAAAATTTGAAGGGGTATCGAATTCACTAGGTACAAAAATGACGGCGACGGGCGAAATTATGTCGATTGGTAGAACCTTAGAAGAATCGCTAATGAAAGGGATTCGATCATTGGAAATCAAGCGTCATACCTTAACGGATAAAGGACTTGCGACTAAAGATATTTTAGAGTTACGAGACATGGTAAAAACGCCATACGATGAACGAATATTTGCTTTAGGTGAACTGATTAGACGTAAGTACAGCATGGATCGCCTTTATGAGTTGACACAAATTGACTCATTCTTCTTAAATAAATTTAAAGAAATTATTGAAGCAGAAGTAGGTATTGAAACAAAAGGTCTTGAGGGTATTGATCGTGAAATGATGATTCGCATTAAGGAGTTAGGCCTTTCGGATAGAGGGATCAGTCAACTTGCAAACTGTGAAATTGAGGAAGTATTTGTTCTTAGAAGAGCTTACAAAATTAAGCGAAGCTATTTAGCGGTTGATACGTGTGCAGGAGAATTTGAAGCAGAAACGCCTTACTATTACTCAACTTTTAATGAAGAGAGTGACGTGAAGAAAACAACTGGCAAGAAAGTAGTCGTTGTTGGATCTGGCCCAATTATGATTGGACAGGGAATTGAGTTTGACTATGCATCAGTACACTGTATTAAAGCATTAAAAAAGCTGGGCTACGAGGCGATTATTGTCAACAATAATCCAGAGACGGTAAGTACGGACTTTAACGTTGCAGATAAGCTTTATTTTGAGCCAATAACACCTGAAGATGTTCACAGTATTGTGGCAGAAGAAGAGGCAGAGGGCGTTATTATTCAATTCGGCGGTCAGACATCAATTAAACTGTCAAAATATCTTGAAGAAAAGAATATTAAGGTGTTTGGAACGAGTGAGTCAGGTATTAGAAAGTCAGAAGATAGAGATGCGTTTAATGAGTTACTAACAGAAATCGGTGTGCCACAGCCAGAAGGTAAATGTGTCTATAGCAGCGGAGAAGGGGTAACAGCAGGCAATAAACTTGGATATCCACTTGTTGTAAGACCGAGTTATGTACTTGGTGGCCGAGGGATGGAAATTACTTATGATCAAGCGCAACTGGAACGCTATTTAGATGCAGGATTTAGAAGAGATAAGAAGAATCCAATTCTTTTAGATACCTACTTAGTTGGTAAAGAAATTGAAATAGATGCAGTATATGATGGTGAGAATATTTTAATTCCAGGTGTTATGGAACATATTGAACGTTCGGGTGTGCATTCTGGTGACAGTATGACAGCGTATCCAGCAATTTCCTTAACAGATGAGGATAAGAATACTATTTTAGAAATCGCTAGCAAGATTGCAAAGGGTATTGGTGTTCTAGGCATCTTCAATATACAGTTTATTCAACATAAAGGTAAAATGTATGTTATAGAAGTGAATCCAAGAGCGAGTAGAACGGTACCATATATTAGTAAGGTGACAGGCTTGCCAATTGTTGAATTAGCAACACGCGTTTCTCTTGGCGAAAAGTTAACAGACTTAGGCTATGGAACAGGCTTATATCATGAACCAGAAATTAAAAGTGTAAAAATGCCAGTGTTCTCAACACAAAAGCTTGAAAATGCAGAAATTTCTCTTGGGCCAGAAATGAAGTCAACAGGAGAGGTTCTTGGGATAGGACAAACTTATGAAGAAGCATTTTATAAAGGCTTTATAGCAAGTGGGACACAGTTTGATTTCCCTAGGAAAAGTTATCTTGCAACAGTAAAAGATCAAGATAAAGCAGAATTCCTTGAACTTGCAAAACGACTTGATAAGCTTGGATTTACAGTTTATGGTACAGAGGGTACTTGTCAATTTTTAAAGGAAAATAATATTGATGCCATAGAAGTTGAAAAACTATCGGGTAATGAAAATACCATTGAAGAGCTTATTGGCCAGGATCGTGTTGATTTCATTATCAATACACCAACAGCTGGTTATAATGCTAAAAAAGATGGCTTTAAGATCAGACGTTTAGCAATTGAACGTGGTATGAGCATCTTTACATCACTTGATACAGTGGCGCTTTATACGGACGTAATTGAGACAGAAGGATATAAAAAATCCTTTGATCCTATAAATTTAAATAAAATAACTTTTTAAACAGATATAATTGGATATAAATAGAGTAGAGAGGAATAGCATAGCTATTCCTTTTCTATTGATTGCATAGGTGTCATGATAAACATAGAAAGAAGGGACTTATATGAAAATAGCAATTATCTCAGATATACATGGTAATTTAACAGCACTCAATGCAGTGTTACAAGATATTGAGAAGCAAGGAATTGAGAATTTCTTTTTTCTTGGTGATTTGGTGATGAATGGTCCGAATCCTAGAGAAGTAATGGAAATTATAGAGGATTTAGGACCAGAAGTTTGGATTAAGGGCAATACAGACGAATGGCCAGAATTACTAAGGGATGCCAACGCGCCTACAACAAATAAAGATGAATTGATATATGCACGAAATAAGTATGCAATGGACCGTTTAAGTTCCTCACAAATTGATCGCTTAAGTAAAGCACAAGAACAAAGTGTTGTGATTATCAATGACAAAAAGATTTTATGTGTTCATGGATCACCAGACTCTAAAAACGAGCCTGTTGGGATTATGAAGCCATTAGAGTATTTTGATGAATTAATTGAAAAAAACACCTTTGACCTGTTATTAACAGGTCATACACACTTAGCTCTAATAGGCTTTTATAGAGGATCAAAAATTATGAATCCAGGCGGTATTGGTTTTTCGTTGGATGAAGATCCCAGAGCAGCATATGGAGTTATCATGATTGGTAATAATGAATTTTCTTTGACGATTCATCGAGTGGACTATGATATTGAACAAGAGCTTAAAGTTGCAAAAGAACGCGAGTTCCCATATTATGATATATATGAAGAATTATTAAGAACTGGAAAAAATAAATAAAAGGACGATGATTAATGACGACAATATATCTGACACGACATGGAGAAACGGAATGGAATTTAGCCCATCGCTTTCAAGGGCAATTAGACTCACCATTAACAGAAAAAGGACGTTTACAAGCATCTTGGTTAGGGGAACGGTTAGAAGAAGTGACTTTTAGTGCAATTTACTCGTCATCAAGTAACAGAGCTCTTGATACAGCTAAAATTGTAAGAGGCCAAAGACAAATGACCATAGAAACCCGTCCCGACCTAAGAGAAATTATGCTTGGCAAGTGGGAAGGACGGATTATACAGGGTATCGAAGAGGATGATACAGAAAATTATAATTATTTTTGGAAAAAACCTCATCTTTATCAACCAGAGGTCGGTGAAACTTTTGAAGATGTTATCAACAGAAGCTATAAAGTTTTAGAAGAAATAAAAGAAAAGCATGAGGGCAATGTACTTGTTGTCAGTCATGGAATTGTACTCAAGTCGATACTATGTGCCATCGAAAAAAAGCCTATTCGAGAATTATGGAAGGGACCATTTATGGTCCAGACGAGTTTAACTATATTAGAAAGTACAGACCAAGGCTTTGATATTATCAAGGCTGGTGATACAAGTCACCATAGATCATTTGAATAAGTCTGTTATGTGGGGAGGGTAAGATGAAAATTGTAGTGATACACAATAATCCCAATGTAAGAAGTGGTACAGAAAAAATGCTTCAAGCGTTTCTGGACGGTATAAGGGATAAAAGACAAGTAACAGTAGAGTGGTTTGATGTGCATCGCATGAATATCATGAGTTGCGAACTATGTAATGCCTGTAAAACAGGTCGTATAGATGATTGTATTATTCGTGATGACATGATTCAAGTGTATAAGTCGGCCTATGAGGCAGATCTTATTTTATTTGGCTTTCCTATTGTTTGTTGGCATGTTCCGGGTCGTCTAAAAATATTTATTGATCGTTTGTTTGCAATGAACCAGGATGTTTTTACAAAGAGACAAAGAGACATAGCCATCTTTTATACCTATCACGTAGAAGATGCTGAAATGTCTGGCGTAAGTGAAATCGAAAGATTTTTTAGCAAGGGTGCGATTGTGATGAATCTTAATATTATTCATGATTTTTCTGCCTATATTCCTAAAGATGGTAAAATTGAAAATTATATCGATGTAGGTCGTTTAAGAGAATTAGGAAATCAGTATTAGTTAATGGATCAAAAGCTATTGTTAACCCTTTTCAATAAGTGGTTGACAATAGCTTTTTTAGTGTCTATAATAGCCATGAGAGGTAAAGAAATGTTAACACTTACAGAGTTGATTGCCAAAGATTTAATAATCTTAAAAGATTGTATTTTAGGTCCGGTAATGATTGCACGACTTAAGTTTCATATTACTCAGCTAAAAGGAGACTATCAAGAGGCACTTCCTACTTGGCAGGTGGTGAAGCGTAAAAGAGGTAATCAAACCATTATAAAAGTTTTATTTGAGCAGAGCTATGCTTTAGAAGAAGTGTCTTTTGTAATGGGGACTCAATTAGTTCCACCGTCTGATAAGAATGATGGCGTGGAGACATCATTTGTTTTTACAGATGCAGAGGTGTTAGACTTTGTCACACAAATTAATGATCCAAATAAACTTCATCGAGGAAGAAATGTGCTTGTTCCTGGTTTGATGTTATTAGATGGATTGTTGCAAGGGCAAGAACGTATCAATGACTTAGCAATAAAGGGCGTAATTAAATTTATAAGACCACTTTATACAAGTCAAACATACCGTATTGAAGAAAATAAAATTGTAAATAATTGGGGTGCCATTGTGGCACTACTTACATTGGAGGAAGACGAATGAATAAAATGTCAACACGTGAGATGATTTTAGCAAGCATGTTTGCAGCTTTAATAGCCGTTATGGGTTATGTTTCAGTACCCATCCCTTTTTCACCAGTACCTATCTCAGGTCAGACTTTGATTATCATGCTAATTGGCTTAATGCTAACGCCTAAGCAGGCTTTTTATAGTGTTTTAACTTGGTTGCTGGCAGGGGTAGTCGGTGCACCCGTTTTTTCAGGTGGTCGTGCAGGTATTGGAGTCTTAACATCACCAAGTGGTGGTTATATTATTGGTTTTGTATTAGGTGCTGTAGTCATCAGTTATCTAAGGGGAGAAGAAGCTAATATGGCTAAAATGTATATTGCAGCGGCTGTCGGTGGTATTATTGTGATTTATGCATGTGGTGTTCCGGTTATGGCTTATCTTTTAAATATGGATTTGAAAGCAGCCTTAATGGCAGGTGCCATTCCATTTCTTATTGGAGATGCTATTAAAGTAATTATCTCAGTGAATTTGGCTTATGTTTTAAGAAAAAGATTAGCGGTGCAGTTAAATGCCTAAGGTATATATAATTAAAGTAATGAGAAGCCCTATTGGTAAAACCAATGGGGCTTTAGCACATTTACGACCTGAAATTATTTTGGCAAGCCTTATAAAAGAAATGCGCAGTCAAGTTGCTGGAATACCAGAAGAGGTTTTGATTGCTTCTGCAGTAGGACTTGGAGGGAATATCGGACGGCTCGCCTTATTAGAAGGAGGCATGCCACAGCGTGTTTCGGGAACAAGCTTAGACTTTCAGTGTGGAGGGTCTTTAAAAACCCTAGAATATGGATTCTATAGTATTGCCAGTGGTCATCGGTCTCTTGTTTACACTGGCGGTGTTGAGAGCACCTCGTTAGAAGCTAAAGTGACTTTAAATTCTAAGGATCCAAAGTATCACGGGGAAGAGGCAGAAAAACGAGGACAATTTTCACCAGATAAAATTGGTGACCCTGATATGTTAGAGGGTGCAGAAAATTGTTATCAGCTTTTGAAACCAAGCAACGAGGCTATTGAGGCTATTGTTTTACGGAGTCATCAGCGGGCGACGAAGGCTAGAGAAGAGAGGCTTCTAGAAAGGTGTATTGTGCCTCAAAAAGGACTTGATGACCAGTGGTATTCAAGTGATGAAAGTATTAGATCACGTATGTCCATGAGATCGATCCAAAAAGCACCTTCTCTTATAAAAAAGGGTGGGCATACGACGGCTGCAAACAGTTGTTTAACCCATGATGGGGCCTCTTTGATAGCGCTTGCGTCAGAAAATCTTGTCAAGGCGCTTGGTCTAGATGTTCTTGCAGAAGTCATTGGTATTGAAAGTGTTGGCCTAAATCCAAACTATTCTCCCTTAGGACCAGTTCTCGCTGTCAGACGTTTGATGAAGCGATTTAATCTTTCGGAAGAGGCTATAGGTGTAGTGGAAGTAAATGAAGCATTTGCTATCAAAACGTGGGCGGTCCAACGCTATTGTACTTTTTCAAATGAACAGGTTAATCCACTTGGTGGTGCGCTTGCATATGGTCATCCTTATGGGGCTACTGGGGGGATTTTAATGACTCATTTATTGAAGGGACTTGAAAAGACAAAAGAGAAATATGGCATAGCAACAATGGGTGTAGCCGGTGGACAAGGAATTGCAGTTCTAGTGAGGAGAATAGATGGATAAAGAGTGGCGACTACAAGAAAATAATGCACTTGTTTATTATAATGACCTTGTTTATAATGTGGAACAATTAATTAAAATGGCGTATGAACAAGGACCACAATACATTCATGAAACAGGTATTATTAATTGCACGGCACACAATGTCTTGGAACAATTAGTAGTTATGATTTTTGGTCTTCTAGAAGAACGACCGGTCTATTTTAATGAAAATGATAATATATTTTCTATAGAGGATGATGGTGGGGTGCTGATTAAAAAAAATGTTTTTTTGATTGCATCAACTTCAGGTACAACTGGCCGAAAAAAATATTTACCAAAGGAAAATAGTCAATGGTTACAGAGTTTTAAGCCTTACAGTGATTTGTTTGGAATAACAGGGGACGCTTGTCTATTCATAAATGGGTCATTAGCTTATACCGCTAATTTATATAGTGTCCTGCACTTGCTTAATTTAGGTGGTGAAATTGTTCTTAGTGATGCTAAAAATCCAAAACGTTGGATAGAAATAATAGAAAATCATAAATGTAGTATTGCCTACTTAGTGCCATCTAAATTACGCCTCTTGAATTCAGCAATAGGGAAAAGATGGACTCAATCTATTGAAGTAATGACAGCTGGAGAAGCGTTATCGGTAAAAATATTGGAAGCGCTTTATAAAAAGTGTCCTCATATGAAGGTTCATCATTATTATGGCGCTGCCGAGCTTGGTCATATTAGTGCTATACGGCATGAAGATTTGCGCATGCGACCAACATCTGTAGGGCGTGCTTTTCCAGGTGTAGAAATTGAAATTAGAGAAGACAAAGTTTTTGGTCGATCGCCATATAGCTTTAGTGGTGGCGACTTATATGATTCTGCATATGATTATGGCTGGATTGATGACCAAGGCTATTTATATATAAAAGGGAGAAGAGACACACAGATCAATGTATACGGTCGAAAATTTGATGCTCGGATTAGCGTAGACATCCTAAGATCGCATGATGAGGTTGAAGATTGCTTGTTCGTTAAGTTAAGAGACTTCAAAGGAAAGGGGAGGACATTGGATATAAGCAAAGATACTTATGGCTTATATGTTATTTGTACAGAAGGTCAAAAAAGACGAAACTATCAAGAAATCTTTTGGAATTTTCTTCAGAGAGAATTACCAAAATGGCAACAGCCAACAAAAATTATTGTAGTTGATGAGGCTTTGTATTCAGATAGCGGTAAATATGATATGGTAAATATAAGAGCATTGTTCTCTAATACTTACAAGGAGGTGGACATGTTTTAGGCGTGTCTATTTTTAATGATGAAAAAGTTAATAAGTTTTCTTATGTGTTGGCTTATAATACAACAGGCAACATTTGCAGGCCCTATGATATGGGGGGCAAAAACGATAAAAAGGCCAGATGGTGCAATTATGTATAAAACACCTCTTAATGGGAGCTATGAGGATCCTACTTGGTTTGGAAGTGAAGATGAAATTATTTTCGCAGTAACAAAAGGGGAATATGAAAATGATTATTCAAACCTCTATTTGCTGGATGTTAAGACAGGTGAAACGACTGCTATGACTAATGAACGAAATATGAGATTGACAAGTGGAGATCACTTAAAGTTATCTGATGAAGGTTTTTTATATGTGGAAGAAAGTGAAAATGCTTCAACCCTTAAAGGTATAACTATTGAAGAAAATCGATATAAACGCAACTTTATTCAAACAGAGGCAGATCGTATTTATGAGGGAGATCAAGTATGGAATCCATCAATTTCTTATGATGAAAAATGGCTAGCTTACGATGCTGCCACAGAAGAAGTTTTGCATGATGGGACTATTGTGCATCAAATTTATAGACGAGATTTGAATACAGGTGAAGAAATTGCTATTACGAGTGGTCCGGACCATAAACGCCGTCCTCGATGGTCACCAAATAACTATGTATTGTTATATGAACAATATGATGCGCAGTTTAGAGAGTGGAGTTTATATGTAAGTGACTATAATGGCAATGTTCACCGCCGTTTAACAAAAGGCCTAGGGGATGAAATCTATGGATCTTTTTCTCCTGATGGCAACTGGGTGGTTTATACATCTAACGAGAGCTTAGATGGAAGGAAACTTGACCGTAATAGACTTTATATATGTGCTTTTGCAGGTCGTGAGGCTTATCCGTTAACTAAGTCAAAATTTTATGACAGCAAACCAGTTTGGTCGCCTGATGGCTATAGAATTGTATTTGAGACAAGTGCTAAAGACCCCGTCTCTTATGGAAAAACACAGATAGCAGTAATTGATATTCCAGAAGAAATAGAGTTGTTAGGAACAAAATAAGTGTTGAAAGGTGGATCTTCTGATGAAGAAACTGGTCATCATAAGTATAATACTCATTTTGCTTGTTGGATGTAGTGATCATTCACAAGAAGATTACCAGCGAGCCTTGGAAAGGACAGAAAGGATTGAGCAAGAATCTTTTAAGTTCTTTCTTAATATGGATACAGAAATTGAGACCAATACTCTAACACCTAATCAGCAACGAATTGGATCGGTGTTAAAAACACTTGGGCTGACTGTTGAAGGTGCTGTTGACCACTTGAGGCATGAGAGAACTCAAGATATTCACTTAAGCTTAAGTGGAAGTGGGTTGAATTTTGATTATTACGAGCAAGAAGATGATTTAAAAGTTAAAGTACCATTTGTGAAAGAGTATGTTTCTCTTGATGCATGGGCAAATATGACAAGGGATTTAGAAGTCCTTTGGCAGTCTTCACTTAAAGTGGAAAAGGTTGATAAGAAGGAAACTGGTCTTATAGAAATGCCTGATGGCAAAGTTAAAGTAACACGTTACGAGGTAATGCTTTCGGAGACTTCTTTACATGACTTTCTTCAATCTCTTGTAAACTTAGGCTTTAAGCGTTTGGAGGCTGTGGGGATGGACTTAGACGCTAAGGAAGATGTTTTAGAAGTTTTGCCATTATTGTCTATTGACTCTTTTGAGTATGAAGTGTTTGTCGCAGCAGATGATTATATCGTTAAGGAAATTCTACGCTTCAATATAAGTGTGCCAGAAGCCTATAATGACTATATAAAATACTCATCTCTTAGGATAGAACGCAATCGGTATAAACTTAATGAAGATCAGATGATAGAGCGACCAAATTTTGATGAAAGCAATACGATTACAGTTGAAGTCTTAAAAGAAAAACTCAAAGAGATATTAAGTCCTTATGCGAGTTAATAATTTTTTATAAACTTTAATCCCATTGAAATGCTCTTGCAATACTCTTGTCATATAGCTTTGATATAATACTCTTAATAACATGAGGTTATGGTGATAAAATGAATGATTTGCTAAATACTGACCTGTGTGAGACTTTTGCAGTTCGGTTTATAAGGGAAGAAGATGCGGTTCAAATGATTGAATTGCAAATGCGTCTTGCATCTGAAACTGATTTTTTAAAACGTGCACTTGATGAAGTTGAAATAGATGCAGAAAAGCAAAGAGATATGATTCGTAAGAATATAAATAGTGATGAACGATTTTTACTCGGTGCTTATGATAATGGTAAATTAGTTGGTTATATTTCTGGTTCTCGTGGTGCTTTTTCAAGAAACCGTCATGTTGCAAATTTTTCTATTGGCGTTTTGAAAGCCTATTGGGGAAAGAAAGTCGCTCGGAAATTAATGGATGCTTTTATTGAGTGGGCCATTACAGTTGCTATTTGTCGTGTAGAATTGGAAGTAGTAGAAGATAATAGCCGTGCACTTGCATTTTACAGTAGTTATGGCTTTAAGATTGAAGGTAAGAAAGAAGCAGACCATTATATTAAGGAAGGTAAGTATTTTAATACTTATGTTCTTGGTAAGATAATAGATAAAAAGATTATTGTGTAAGCCAAACACCTTGAGTAATCGAGGTGTTTTTTTACGCGTTTTAGTGTAAACTATTACAAGATGCTAGTTTGTAAAGGATAAGGTTATGAGAGAAATTATTGCGGTGGGAATAAGTGGTGGTGTGGATAGCATGGTATGCGCTCAAATGCTACTGGACAAAGGTTATAAAGTTATTGGTGTGACTATGTATCTGTTTGATGAAGAAGTGGACAACAGGCTACAACAACCAAGTTTCTTGAAAGATGCAAAGACTGTTTGTGATACATTGTCAATTGCTCATCATATTATTGATTTAAGGGACGAATTTAAAACATCGGTAATAGACCCATTTATTGCGGCCTATTTAAGAGGCGAGACACCAAATCCTTGTGCTATGTGTAATCCAACCATTAAGTACGGTGTTTTTTTAGAGGCTGTTATAGGACTTGGGGCAACACATTTTGCAACGGGACACTACGCAGATATCCGATATGATGAAAACTTAGATAAATTTAGAATATTTCAAGGTAAAGACCCTAGGAAAGACCAATCTTTTTTACTTTATAGTTTGAATCAGTGGCAACTTAGTAAGTTGATGCTCCCGTTGAGTGGTATTGATAAGAAGTCAACGGTAAGAGCGCTTGCTCATTCAATTCATGAAGGAATTGCCAACAAAAAAGATTCAACAGATATTTGCTTTATTCCAAAAGGAAAATACCATGATTTTATAAAAAGACATGCTGTGCTACCTGTTGAACAAGGTGATTTTGTGACCAAGGAAGGATATGTTCTAGGACGACATAATGGAATTGTTAATTATACGATTGGTCAGAGAAGAGGTCTATTGGCAACACTTAATAAGCCAATGTATGTTATTGAAATAAGATCAAATACCAACGAAGTCGTACTTGGCGAAGATAAAGACACTTACTCATTAGGTTTTATTGGCGATCTATTTAATTTTACAATTTATGAGGATATTCCTTTAAATAGGCCACTGAAAGTAAAAATATGCCAGTGGGGTTATTTACTTTCTTGTACAATTATTAAGGAAAATGGTGCTTATAAAATTATCTTTGATAAGGCCGAACGTGCAGTGGCAATAGGTCAGGTGGCAGTTTTCTATGAAGAAAATGAAATCATAGGTGGTTGTACTATTTATAAAAACATCAAAAAAAGTCATAAGTTTCAAAATAGTTCTTGCTAAATTAAGAAAGGCTGATTATAATAGATATAGACAATGAACACATGTTGATTATGTGATTTGTCCCTAACTTAGTATGAGTGTATATCTTAGGCGCAAGCTTAGGAATATCCTTATAATATACCCTAAACATTATGTATTGGCAAAAGGCGTGGATGCTGTTATCCACGCTTTTTGCTTTTTTGAAAAATTAGAAATGTTATTAAAAAAACTAATAATAATCTGCGATAAATAGAATTTACTTATACAAGTGGCGCGTATAAGGACATATATGCTAACCTTTTAAAAGACTAAAAAAGAGGAGCGTAATGATGAAAAAATTATTTAGTGTTTTAATGGTACTTGTAAGTGTATTTGCAATTGCAGGGTGTTCAACAATATCAGATACAGATGTGACTACTGAGTCTACTACAGACCAAATTGCTGTAGAAGCGGTTGAAGTAGTACCAGTCGAATTAGAAGACAAAGTGGTTGTATATTCAACTCACAGTGAAGCCATGCTTGAAATGGTAGCAACTGAATTCGAAAAAGAGACAGGCGTAAAAGTAGAGTTTATTAACTTAAAGGGTGAATTGGCAGATCGTGTAAGAGCTGAAGTTGAAAATCCACAATCAGATGTTATGTTCGGCGCGGCATCATCAGTTTTTTTAGAGTTGAAAGAGGAAAACTTATTTGAAGCTTATGAGCCAGCATGGAGTTCTATGGTAAATCCTTTATTTAAAGATGAAGAACATTATTTTTTTGGAACAATTCAAACACCTGTTGTTATGTTTTATAATACTGATGTTATCGCAAAAGAAGATGCACCAAAAGATTGGTTGGATCTAGCAGATGACAAATATAGAAATCAATTTGTATTTAGAAATGCTCTTTCTTCATCGGCACGTGCAACTTACTCAGCTTTGTTACAACAGTATGAGAAACAAGGTGATTTAGGAGCTGGCTGGACTTATTTATCAGCACTTGATGCGAATACAAAACAATATTTTGCTAGTGGGTCACTTCAATTTCAAGCTATTGGCAGAAAAGAAGCAGGTATTAGTTTTGCAACATTGAGTTCTGTTATTGATAACAGAGAAAACAATGATATACCATTAGAAATTGTTAATGCAACAAGTGGATCACCGGTTATTACAGATTGTATTGGATTAATTAATGGTGCTAAGCATCCAAATGCAGCAAAAGCATTTATAGAGTTTGCTGGTGGTGAAAAAATTCAAACAATGTTTGCGAATGAGTTTAATCGTATGCCAACACATCAAGAGGCAATCCAGAATGCACCTGAGTGGATGGGCAATATTGAATTAAATATCATGGATGTGGATTGGGGGAAACTTTCAAAAGCTCAATCTGAATGGATGCAAACGTGGGATAATGATATTAAGGATACACAAAAAGATTCATAAGACACAATAACTATTATGAGATAAAGGCGTAAGAATGTTTATTCTTACGCCTATAATTGTTTAGGAGAAGTAAAGTGAAACGATTAAATAAAACTATTTTTATAGGAATTTTACTTTGGAGTTTAATAGGAACTATTTTATTTCCTGCATTTCGTACGCTTCTTGTTAGCTTTACAGCTAAAGATAGGTTTTCATTTAGCCACTACATTGATTTTTTTGAGAACGCTAATATGATTGAGACTTTATTGAATTCATTATTACTTGGACTATTAACGGTGATATCTTGTGGACTTGTTGGTACTGGCCTAGCATTTTTAGTACATTATATAGACATGCCATACCGAAAGTTAGTGGATCGAATATTAGTATTGCCTATTATGTTACCAGGCTTAATTATTGTTTTTGCTTTTGTACAACTTTATGGCGAAAG
>Ga0193962_1000602_pt1 | contig 16498 bp, 15 predicted proteins | sample FB_5_MG_FD_140335 | JGI IMG/M metagenome (GOLD analysis project Ga0193962, IMG submission 140335) | Microbial mat bacterial communities from the Broadkill River, Lewes, Delaware, United States - FB_5_MG | ecosystem: Environmental > Aquatic > Freshwater > River > Microbial mats | place: USA... | reverse complement strand
GTTTGGATTTTGTACCAACTGAGTTATTTCATTCTTCTGTACTTAGTTATAATGATACTTATGTTAAAACATTTAGATATATATGAACTTATTCTTGAGTAATCAAATTACAAGAGGAAGAAGCTCAATGATATGGCTGGTATACTTTTAAAGATGCTATGAAATTAGAATTAGCTTTTGATTATAAGGATTTAATAAAAAAATTACATATTCAACACTATTTATAATTTAAAAACTAAAATAAGTAATAACTTTAAAGTTATTACTTATTTTAATTCCTCCTTTATTTCTTTTTAGTTTTTGCCATGTGTGCTTTAAATCTTTTATTGTAAACTGTTAGTTTATAATAAGCGTCATCAAAAGTACGAACTAATGCAGTAAAGCCAATCTCTTCTTTGTTGTCGTTAAGTTTTAACTCAAAAGACTTATGAACAACGAGTATTTCCTGAGTAGAGTTAAAGATTGAACCTATAAAATATACTCTCAATAATACAGGTTCTTCATCTCTATCATGGTAAGCATGATCAGATTTCTTTTTTACTCTATTTTTGAAGTTATCATAAAATAGAGCCATTGTGTTTTTATTTGGGTTTTCCGGTACAGGGTGTTGTTTTGTTCCCATACTTACAGTTTTCTTTTTTGACATATTGCCTCCTAGTAAAATGTAGGTCTAAATAATAAATACTTTAATAGGATTGTCAAAAAAATATATTATATATTAATATAACATTAATTTTTTGACCTAAAAAATTATAGAGATTTGATTTAGACTAATATTTTTTTATAATTGTTAGGTTAAATGTTAATAAAAATATTATGTGAGAAAAAAGAGCATCTTATGATAGTTGTAATTATTCTTATATTAATACTAAATTAAAGGAGGAGGACATTGATGCTTTACAGTCTGAAGTTGATAGAATCAATAGAATTTTAAGGAAAGCTTATGAGGATTTAGATATGACATGTAAAGATTGTCATTCTTATTCAAATATAGTTTCACAAATTGAATTTGATGATAATGTTAAAGCATATATTCTAGAAGAATCAGAAAAAATAGGTATTATTTTGAGGAAAGAAGGGTAATGATTCCACTTTTAACTTAACGTTAATATATTATAGTTCAAAATAATTTAAATGTTTTATACATTTAAATTATTTTGGATTTTTTTTTATAATTAAAATTGTAAAAGAGTCTATATGCTTTTTTATTTGTTGTTTTGATTAAAACACATATAATCTTGCAATAATAATTATTGAATAAAAAGTATGAAATTTAGTGACTTAGAATTAATCTGACCTTTACAAAAGGCATTAGATAGAGAATGATTTAGTAAACCTACTGAAATACAAGAAAAAGTAATTCCTTTAGCATTAAAATGAAAGGACATTTTAGGGTGTGCTCAAACTTGAAGTGGTAAAACTTTTGCATTTACTCTACCTATTTTACAAAGAATCTATAACCAAAGATTTGAAGAATGACAAGAAGATTGAAAAATTAAAAGAAAACTTCAAGCTTTAATAATTGCTCCTACTAGAGAATTAGCTATACAAATTTGAGACTCATTTAAACTTTATTGTAGTAATGTAAATCTTAAAAGTACAACTATTTTTGGTTGAGTAAATGATTTTCATCAAATTAAAGCAATAGAAAAATGAATTGATATCCTTATTGCAACACCAGGTAGATTAGAAGACCTTATAAGCCAATGAGTAGTAAAATTGTCATATGTTGATTACTTAGTATTAGATGAAGCAGATAAAATGCTTAATATGGGTTTTCTGCCAGATATCAAAAAGGTAATGAAAAGAATACCTAAAGAAAGACAAACATTATTCTTTTCTGCTACAATGCCAAAAGAAATAAGATCATTAGCTTCTACATTATTACATTGTGAAGAAGAAGTTACTGTTCATAAAGTTGCATCTACAACTGAAAATATTAATCAACAAGTTTTTCATGTAAAAGCTAGTCATAGAAGGCACTTATTACAATACTTAGTAAAGAAAAAAGATTTTGATTCTATATTGATTTTTGTTAGAACAAAAGATGATACTGAATATGTATTAGAATATGTTAAAGCAGCATGAATTAAGGCTGATAATATTCATAGAAATAGATCACAAAATGCAAGACAAAGAGCTTTAAAAGCTTTAAAAGATGGAGAAATAAAAGTATTAGTAGCTACTGATATTGCTTCAAGATGATTAGATGTTAACGGATTATCTTGCGTTATAAACTATAATATTCCTTCTGAACCAGATGATTATGTTCATAGAATTTGAAGAACAGCAAGAGCATGAAAAAAAGGTGTAGCAATAACTTTTTGTATTGATCATGAAAAAGAATATTTAGATAATGTTGAAAAACTTATTTGAAAAAAAGTTGAGGTTAATGATGACTTAAACTATAGAGATGAGGTAATACCAAAAGGTAGAATTCTTTGATATTCAAATTTTGAAGAATGATTTAAAAAAGAACCTAAAAAATCACAAAAAAAGAAAAAATATTATTGAAAAAAGAAAAAATAATAAAAAGAGCGTAATGCTCTTTTTATATTATATTAAAACCTATTGCTTTCTCTAGAATTTTATTTATACTAAAAGATAATTTAATATAAAATCAAAATAATATGGTAGATAAAACTAAAGATTGATGAATTAACTTCGAGGAATTTATTGGGTTTTTAGAAGAACGTTCAGTAGAAACTCCTAAAAAAGTTACTAAAGTTCAAGATTTTATAAAGTTAGAAATAGAAAATATTTTATGAAAATCACCATTATCTCAGTTATTAATCTTATCAAAAGAATACTGATTAATAACTCAAAGTGAGAGTCTTGTTAATAAGCTAGAGCAAGAAAAAGAAATTAAAATCGAAGAGATTAATAAAGAGCAAGTAATTAAAGATCTAAAAACTAAGCTTTGAGCAGTTAAAGTTTTTCAATGAACAGTTATTGATATCTATTATGATGACTGACAAGATTCTATTGAAAATAAAGAATGAAAAGTTAGTTTTAGAGTAAGAGAAAAAATTTCTAAAGATTGAAATAGAAAATTTTATTATACTATTAAAAGAAAAGAAAAGAAAGATGAGGATTCTACCGAAATGAGAGTTTGTTATGAAAAAGAGTTTTTAATTAATGATTATAGATTATTTACTCAATTACTAAGTCATCTAGGGTTTTATGAAACAAGAGCTAAGAAGAAAGATAGGGTAGCTTATGAATTGTGAAAAACTAAATTTGATATTGATACTTACAAATGAATTCCTACTCTCATGGAAATAGAAGCAGAAACTACTCAGATAGCACAAACATATATAAAATTGCTATGATTGGAAGGGAATACAACTTCTAATTCTTGATCGAGATCTACATTTAAAAAATATTGAGTAGATTATAAAACATTTCCTAAAGATGAGAAAAAAAAGAAAAGCTAATAGCTTTTCTTTTTTTAATTTATTTTTTTAAAAACCTCTTTTCATATTTTGTCAGATTTTTTATTTTTAGGACAATACTCTAATAATGGTTTTACGTTTACTTGATTTTTTTTATATTTTTCTTTTAAAAAATCAATAACATCAGATGTTTTTTCAAATACTCTATTTTGTCAGATTTTTTCTAAATATCAAACTTTATCTAGTTTGTGAATTACTTTCACTCTAAGATTTGATAAATATATCTTAATTCAAATTTTTTCTAATTTTTGTGTAAGGTCTCTAAATACTACAAATCATGAAGAATCTATATTATTCATCCATTCAAAATCAAAAATTACAATCTTTAATTTCTTTTTTGTAGATATATAATCTAATATTTTATTTTCAAAATGTCATACATTAGCAAAAAATATATTTCAATCTACTCTATATATTGATACTTCTTTTGATTTTTTTAAATTAAAGAAATCTGCATCTCTTAACACTCAACTCTTATACATTGAAACTTCAACTATTTTAGGTTTCATTGATTTATATATGTATAATGATAATGATATTAAAACTCATACAGCAATACCTTTTTCAACGTTTGGAGTAAATATTATTGTTACCATAAAAGTTATTATTGCTACATAAGCATCTGTTTTTTGTATTTTCCAAGCTTCAATTATAGGTTCAATTTTGATTAAACTAGCAACTGCTACTATTATTATAGCAGCAAGAGTTGCCATTGGCAAATGGTATAATAATGGAGTTAAATATAAAAGAGTAATTCATACTATTATTCAAGTTATTATAGATGATAATCATGTTTTTGCTCATGCTCTTAAATTAACTGCTGTTCTTGAAAAACTTCAGGCTACTCAATATCATCAGAAAAAACTAGTTGCTATATTTGCAAAAGCTTGAGAAAATAATTCTTTATTTGCAGACACTTTTTGTTTAGTTCTAGCTGCTACTCATTTGGCTACTGATATTGATTCAGTAAAACCTATTAATCATATAATAAATGCAAATGACATTATAGAGAATATGTTATCTATATTTTCTATATTATAGATAAATCAAACTGAGAAATCAGGTAATCATACAGGAATATTTCATATTACTTTACCATCAAAAAAATCTTCATATCATAATAAATATGATAATGTAATTGAAATAACTAATAATATTAAAACTCTAGGAATTCTAGGGTAATATTTTTTTAACCATGAAAGTACAATTATTCATAATAATCAGAATAAAAATGTTATTAAATGAGTTTCTTCTAAGGCTATTGTTATTGTTTCTTTAAAGTTTTCAAAAAAGTTTAAACCTTTATCTATATGTATTCAGAAAATTTTAGAAGCTTGAGATATAATTGTTACTATTGCTATAGCATTTGTAAATCATACAACTACAGGATGAGATAAGAATTCTACTATTACTCCTAATCTTAAAAATCATAATAATAAGTAAAAGACTCATATAAAGAAAGCAAGAAGGGATGCAAACATTATATATGATTCAATATTATCTATTCATAATGGAGATAACGCAGCAGCTGTCATAAGTGATACGATTGTAACAGGTCATGTAGACATTTGTTTACTTGATCATAATAATCATCAAATTATAACTCATACAAAAGCTGTATATAAACCTATTTGTATTGGTAATCATGCTAATCAAGCATAAGCCATAGACTGAGGAATAATAACTAGTGCTACAGTTATACCTGCTAAAATATCATACCTTAAAAAACCTTTATCTTTTTTTGAATAAAGTTTTTTGAAATTATTAATTATTTTATTTAATTTATTTTTTTTATTTCACATAAGAATGAACATATATTATTAATATAATTTTATCACATATTATATCTCTAATCAATTATATATCTTGACAACTAAGCCATTTTATTATGAAAATATTATTTCTTTAAAAAATGATTTGCTTTTAATTAAATACTTTGTATACTCCGGGCGTTAAAAAAATAAGAAATTTCCGGGAATACTCAATATAATGGGCTTAATTAATTTGGGTTAGCGGAAAATGCGCGCAAAAATTAATTATGTTTATTATAGTATCCTGGAAGTTCTATCACTAAGAAGAACTTGCATCCTATTGCTGCGTTCTTCTTTTTTTAAATTTTATTATTAAAATTATAAAAAATGACAGAAATAGAGAAAAAAATAGATTGAGCTGAAAACGAAGCAAATAAAATTACATTTGCAGATTTAGGTTTATCTGAAAAAATGTTAGCTAAAATTACTGCTAAAGGTTATAAATTTCCAAGTGCTATTCAAGCATGAGTAATACCATTACTATTAAATGGTGATAAGGATATTATAGGTCAAGCTCAAACTGGTACTGGTAAAACTGCTGCATTTGGTTTACCTGTATTAGAAAGATTAGATACTAAATCAACTGATATTCAAACATTAGTATTAGCTCCAACTAGAGAACTTGCTATCCAAGTTGCTGATGAATTAAAATCATTTGCTGATGCTAGTACTAAAATTCAATTATTATACGGTGGACAAAATATTAGAGATGAATTAATGGGATTAAAAAGAAATCCACAAATTGTTGTTGGTACTCCAGGTAGAGTTATTGATCACTTAACTAAGAAAAAATCTTTAAAAATTCAAAATCTTAAATATTTCATTCTTGATGAAGCAGATGAAATGTTAAATATTGGTTTTAAAGAAGAAATTGAACAAATTATCGAATATACTCCAAAAGAAAAGAAAGTATTATTATTTTCTGCTACAATGCCAAGAAGTATTAAAGATATTGTAAATAAATATATTAAAGATCATGATTTAGTTGCTATTGAAAGAAAAGAATTAACTAATTCAAATATCGAACAAAAATGTTTTAAAGTTAATGAAAGAGATAAATTTGAAGCTTTATGTAGAGTTATTGAAGTAGAATTTGATTTCTATGGTATTCTATTTTGTAGAACTAAAGCTGACGTTGATAATGTTGCTGCACAACTTATGACTAGAGGTTATAAAGTTGAAGGTATTCATGGTGATATCGATCAAAAAATGAGAGAAAAAACTCTTGCTAGATTTAAAAATGGTGCAATAAAAATTCTTGTTGCTACTGATGTTGCAGCTAGAGGTATTGATGTAAATAACCTAACTCACGTAGTTAATTATTCACTACCAGATAATCCTGAAACATATACTCATAGAATTTGAAGAACTGGTAGAGCTGGTAATAAAGGGGAAGCTATTTCTTTTGTTTCAAGAAAAGATTCAAGAATGTTATCTTGGGTTGAAAGAACTATTAAATCAAAAATTAAAGTTGAAAAATTACCTGAAATTTCAGATGTAATTGAATTTAAGAAAAAAAGATTAATAGACAATACTAAAGAATTATTAGAAAAAACTGAAGAATTACACTATATAGACTTAGCTAAAGATTTATTAGAAATAGGAAATCCTGCTGAAGAAGTATTAGCTGCAATTTTAAAAGAAGGTTACGGTAAAGAATTCTCAACTACTCATTATTCAGATCTAAAACAAGAAAACTTTTCAAGTGAATGAAGAGAAAATAATAGAGCAAGTGCTTGAGTAGCTGGTCAAAAAAGATTATTTGTTGCTAAAGGTAAACTTGATGGATTTACTCCAGGAACTCTTATTCAATTTATTGAAAGAGAAACTAATGAAAAATTAGGTGATGTTGGTAATATTGATATCATGAGAGAATTTTCATTTATCAACTTAGCTGATAGTGATGCTGATATGGTATTAAGATTCTTTAAAGATGATAACCCTAGAAAACCAGTTATTGTTGAAGCTAAAAGTCCATCTGGAGGATGAGATAGAGGTGGAAGTAGAGGTTGATTTAGAGGTGGAAATAGAGGATGAGATAGAGGTGGAAGTAGAGGATGATACAGAGGTGGAAATAGAGGATGAGATAGAGGTGGAAGAAGATAAAAAATACAAAAAAAGAATAGATTTTAAATCTATTCTTTTTTTAGTCTTTAAGTACTTTAAAGATTATATTATCACTTATTTTAGATACTCTATTTATAAAAAATGGTCTAATTTCTATATCAACGTTACTTATTTTATTATTGTTTAGTAGTATTTTTTCAGCATTTTCTTCATCTAATCATGCTACAATATTTTTTAATTTATTAACATAATTATTAGATTTGCTTAAAAAATTATGGATAAATAATACTTCAACTTGAGTTGTAGCTTTCACTCTGAAGCTTGGATATTTATCTTCCCATAATACATTTGCTATTCTTAAAGAATCATTGTTTATTTGTAATATTTCTTCAACTTCTTTAAGGGTAGTTTGTTTAATAGAATTTTTAATCTTGTTTAGTAGGAACTCATTATTATAAGAATATGTTGTAATTCTAACTGTTCAGTGTAATTCAAAATTATCAATTTTGTCTCATTTTTTTAATTTTTCGTATCCTGTAATTTTTAAGTTTGAGTAATTGATAATATTATCAATTCATAATATCTTATATTTTACATTATTGTTATTATTACTTTCTTCTATATCTTTTTTTAATTGTTTTAAAGATTCAGATTCTAGTTTTGATTTAAGTATATCTTTTGCATTTTTAATGTCTTCCTCTGTTAATATTTTAACATAATTATTATTAGCTCAGACAAAATCTAAATTAGTTACTCAGTATACATTTTCAATATCATCTTTTAATCAAGGGAAAAATACATTTGTTCATTTAGTTATATTTCATCTTATTCATGTTATTTTTCAACTTGAATCATGAACTCTTGATTTAGCATAAACTTTTGTTTCTCATGGTATTATAGTTCAGCTAGCACTTACGCTACTTCATGGAATTGAAGCTCATCATTCTATTAAAAATACTACTCATGATCATGATTCTATTCTTGTGTTTGGTAATAAATCAATTTTTTCATTAAATTTATTATATAATATAACTTCTCATCTAGAAGTTGATACACTATCTTCGGAAACTCATGATGTTCAGAAAATACTAGATAATGAAACTATTTTACTAATTTTTCTTAGTTTTATTATATTTTCATCATTTATTATTTCATCTTCTCACATTTCAGTAAAAATAAAGTTTTGTGCTTTTGTTTTTACTTCTATTTCAGGAGTGATGTATATATATGTTTTATTTACTGCAAAATAAAATATAAATATTAAAAGGAAAAATGATATAAATGAAAAACTTATAAAATATCAAATCCTTCAGTTTCAATATTTTTTATGATACTTTCATATTAATGTATTTTCATTTTTCTGAAGAAATATATCTTTTATTTCTCTAAAATAACTTTTAAAAGTATAAATAAAATATTCAAAAAAAGTATAATTATATTCTATTAAATCAGGGTTATTTATTAATGAATATTTTATTCATATTTTTTTACCTATTTTTTTAGCTGTTTTATCATTAGTTATTATGATAAGATCTTTTTTATGACTTTTGTTTTTTAAAATTTTAAGTGATGTAAAATTATGTAAAACTGGATGTCAAAAAGGGAACTCCAAAATAATATCCTTATCTTTACAGTCCTTTATTTTTAATATTATATCTACTATTGAATCTGACTTATTTATTTTTATCATTTGTGTTTTTATTTATTTATTTCTTAACCTTAGAATATTAATTTAATTGATTTTTTCAAGTAAATATTTTCTTTACAAAAATACTATTATAACTAAAATTAATAGTAATTTTAAAATCTAAAATTACTATTTTGGAATCAATAAAAAATATCATTGATCTATTAGATAAATCAATAAAAGAAAATCCAGAAAACTCATTAACTTCTTGAGAAATCATTGCTGATTGATATGATGAAAAAGTAGATGAATATAGAGATTTAATTAATAATTCTAAAGATTGGTTAACTGAATACCAATGAAAATTATCATCAGAAAATAATTTATCAAATTTAAAAATAAAATATACGAATGCTTCAGGTTACTTTATAGAAATTCCTAAATCACAAGCGTTAAAAATACCAGATAGTTTTATTCATAAACAAACACTTGTTAATGCTTCAAGGTATATAACTATTGAATTAAAGGAATTTGAAGAAAGATTTTTAGAAGCACAAAATTCAAAATCATCTAGAGAGTATGAAATCTTTTTAGATATTAGAGAAAAAATTCTAGGCAACTATTCAGAAATAAAAAAATCAGCTGATACATCAGCATATATTGATTTGATTTCTAATTTATCATTTGTTGCGTATGAAAATAATTATGTAAAACCTGATATAGTTGAATGATATGATTTGGATATTATATGATGAAGACATCCTGTAATTGAAAAAACTACTCAAGACTTTATTAGTAATAATCTAAAGTTATCTAATAAAGATTATGTACATATTATTACATGACCAAATATGTGAGGTAAATCAACTTTCTTAAGACAAAATGCTTTAATAATATTAATGTGACATATATGAAGTTTTGTTCCTGCTAGTTCAGCAAAAATCCCTGTTACAGATAAATTATTTTCAAGAATCTGAGCTAATGATAATTTATTCTTAGGGCAATCAACTTTTATGGTCGAAATGCAAGAAGTTGCAAACATTTTAAATAATTCAACTGATAAATCTTTTGTTATAATAGATGAAGTAGGTAGATGAACTTCAACTTATGATTGAATGAGTTTAGCTTGGGCTATATTGAAAGAAAACCATGATAAAATAAAAGCAAAAACATTATTTGCTACTCACTATCATGAACTTATTGATGAATCAAAAAAACTTTCTTGAGTATCAAATTATTCTGTAGCTGTTTGAGAAAATGATGAAAACTTAGTTTTCTTAAGAAAGATAATTCCAGGTTGAATAAAAAAATCATTTTGATTAGAAGTTGCAAAAATTGCAGGTTTATCTAATTCTACTATTACAGAAGCAAAAAAAATGCTAAAAATTTTAGAATTAGAGCATAATAAAATATCATGATCACAACTTACTTTTGATAATGAACCTGTTATAGAATATGTTGAAAAAGAGGTTATATGTAAAAGTGAAATAGAACAAAAATTAAAAAATATTGATGTTAATAATTTAACACCAATGGAAGCCTTAAATTTATTAAATGAATTTAAAAGTAAAATATAAAACATGAAAAAAACAACCTATTTATTATTCTGATTTTTAAATTTTTTCTATAATTTTTTCTATGCTAATGCAGCTATAACAATAAATAGGAATGAATGAATGTATATATGTGCACCAGGGAATGTATCTTGGCGTGAAGAATTATATATAGAATATTTAAATGTTTTAATTATATTTATTTCTGCAGTACTATTGTTTAAATGATTATATTGTTTATTTAAAAATAAGGATAAAAATAAAGAAGAAAACAAAGAAGAAAATAAGGATAAAAAGAAATGAAAAAGATATATTATCTATGGTATAGCATTATATTTATGATTTTATATATTAGTAAATTTTATGATATTACCTTTTTTAAATACCTTTTTAAGTGAAATTTAAATTTAATTAACTTTAAACTCAATAATGAATAATAAAATAATAATACTCCATGATACATTTTTATATAAATGAGGTTGAGAAAGATTAATATTAATGATGGCAAAAGCCTTAAATGCAGATTTAGCTTCTGGGTTTTTTAGTAAATGAAGTTTTGATCTTAGAAAAGAATGATTTAAATGAAAAATGATTTCAGTTTCTTCAGAAGTTTTTAAAAAATGATTTAGACATTTAAAGCTTAAGTGGTCCTTTCTATTTAATACTAAATTTTTAACAGAATATAATACTGTTATATTTTCTTGAGATAGTATTAGTGCAGTAAGAAATTGTAATAAAAATACTAAAAAAATCTATTATTGTCATACTCCACCTAGATATTTATATGATTTAAGAGAATCTTATCTTGAAAAAGTTCCATTTATATTAAGACCTGCTTTTAATATCTTATCTTATTTTTTTAAGAAAATGTATGAGTCTGATATATCAAAAATGGATTTAATCCTTACTAATTCAGAAAATACAAAAAAAAGAATTAAAGATTTTTTATGATTAGATTCAGTAGTATTATATCCACCTGTAAATTTAGATGAATTTAAATTTATAAACCAATGAGATTATTATTTATCATTTGCAAGGTTATCAGATGCAAAAAGGGTAGATAAAGTTGTTGAGGCATTTACTTTAATGTCTGATAAAAAACTAGTTGTTATTTATTGAGAAAATGATCCATCTAGGGAAAAAATCTTTAATATAGCAAAGTGATTTACTAATATAGAGTTTATTACACTTCCTTGAAATATAGGTTTTACTGATTATGTATGAAAATCTATAGCAACAATATATGTACCTGTAGATGAAGATTTTTGAATGAGTCCAGTTGAATCAATGTCAGCTTGAAAACCTGTATTATGAGTTAATGAATGAGGATTAAAAGAAACAATACTAAATAAAAAAACATGATTTCTTATTAAACCGTGAGCATTTATTGAAGATATAGTTAGTTGAGTAAAATTTCTAACTCCAGAAGTTTCTTTGGCTATGAAAAATGATTGTATAAATAGAGCCAATGATTTCAGTTTGGAAGAATTTGAAAAACAACTTAAAAATCTAATAAAATAAAAAAAGAGATACTTTAAAGTATCTCTTTTTCTATTTTATTTTTTATTTCATTGCATCAATTGCTTCATGTTCTTTATCAACAGTTGGAACAATAGTTGTAATACCAACTAGTTCTAAAATATCTTTTACTCAATCTGAACAGTCAGAAATATGCATTTGACCATCATTATCTTCAACATTTGAAAATACATCTGCGATATAACCAATTGATTTCGAATTTAAGTATTTTAAACCACCCATGTTAAAGATAATTTTTTTACCTGCAAATTCACCAACTTCATCATAAATTGATTTAAAAGTTTTATCTGCATTTGTTTCATCAAGTTCTCAAGAAAATTCAAAAATGATAATACCATTTTCTTCTTTTTTATTTACTTCTATTAATGTTTCCATAAAATGTTAAAGTTATTATTAAATTTATAATCTAATTATATAACAATTTTTTTTTTAAATCAAATTTTAACACTTTTTTTCCTTGAAATGATAAATAAATATTCTATAGATAAAATAAAAGAACTAAAAATCCCTATTGAAAAGCCATCAATTATCTTTTTAAATGGTGATTTATGAGCTTGAAAAACAACATTAAGTAAACATATATTAAATAATTTACTTTGAATTAAAGAAGATATTACTTCTCCTACTTATACCTATTATAACAGATATAATGATAATTATCACTTTGATTTATATAGATTAAAAGATTATGATGAGTTTTTTGCTATTTGATGAGAAGATATACTTGATAATAATACATGAATAATATTGGTTGAATGGCCTGATCTTATTAGTAAATACTATAAACCAGATCTTGTAATAAACATTACAAAAACTGATATAGATGATGAAAGGCAAATTGAAATTATTGAAAAATAAAAAAGAAATAACTTAAGTTATTTCTTTTTTATTTTCTACTTAATATTACACTAAAAGTTTTGAGTATAATTTTTAAATCTAGGATAAAACTCCAGTTTTCAATATAGAAAATATCAAGTTCAGATTCTTTTTTAAAATCATTTGATTCTCTTCAATTTACCTGAGCCATTCATGTAATTCAAGGTTTTATTGTTAATAATCTTTTTTGATCAATAGAATATTTTTCAACTTCTCTAGGTTGATGAGGTCTAGGTCATACTAGACTCATATTTCATATTATTAAATTGAAGAATTGTGGAATTTCATCAATAGAATATTTTTCAATAAATGTTCAAATTTTTGTTTTTCTGGGGTCGTTCTTTATTTTATACAGTGGTCAGCTTCTTGATGATTTTTTTTCAATCAATTTTTCTTCAAATAATAAAGCTTTATCATTTTTTCATATTTTTTTATAAGCATCTTTTATACAATGTGACCATTTCATGTATCTAAATTTGTATAGATTAAATTCTTTTCATCATTGTCATATCCTTTTATTTTTATAAATAATAGGTCATTTTGGATCCTCAATTTTTATTAATATTCAGACTATTATAAATAAAGGTGAAAGTATTACTATTCATACTAAACCTGCTATTAAATCAAATATTCTTTTAAAAACTTTTGCCCAGTTATCTAAAGAAGTAGAGTTTATTTCTATTACTGGTATTTTGTTTATTAAAGAAAGGGAAGTGTTTGATTTTGTAACATCAAAAGAGTTAGTGATATATCTATATCTTATTCAAAAAATTCTAGTTAATTCCCATAATTCATGTAATTCTTTTTTATTGAAATCACTATCTATGTATAATATTTCATCAACTTTTTTATTTTCAAACAATTTTTTTAATTTTTCAATTTTTCAAACATATTTCAATCATTTAGTTTCGATATCTTTTTTATTTATATATCAAACAATTGAGTAAATTTTCGATTCTTTTATATCTTTTATTATTTCTTTTATTTTATTTGTTTCTTTATTGTTTATTAAAAGAATTTTTTTCTTTGATAATACTCATTTTTTAAGTAAGTAATACTCTAGATTATTTAATATGATTCTTTCAAGAATTATAGAAATAGTTCAGATTATAAATGTAAACAATATAATTAACCTTGGAATCTCAGTTTCATAGATTATTCAATTTCAAATATATACAGAAAATGCAAAAAATACCATCCAATATGTTGAATACCTAACTATCTGTAAAAATTCACTAATCTTAGAAGAAGTTATTTTAATGAAATATAGTCAATGAATTGCTAATATTAATATATACAAAATAGATCAATATAAAGCAAAATTTAATAAATGACTACTATCAATAGTTTGTATAGGTAAACTAACTCAAGGAATTAAATCTGTTATTAATCTTATTTCTCTTGATATAAAAAATGAAATGAAAATTATTATAAAATCAAGAGGTAATTTTATGACTCAGAAGATGATTTCGTGTTTTTTCATACTTTAATTTAATTAATTTTTACCATTCTACATTTTTGTTTTTATTTTGCAAATTCTCTCTAAATTATTAGAATAAATAAGGAAATTATTTGATAATCATTTTAAATGAAAAACTTAATTAAACATACTTTTTGAGATATATCATCTTTATATAAGAACTTTATTCACTGGAATTTTTCTAAAATAATTATTTTTACAATATCAATATTACTTTGAGTTATTTCTGTAATACCATTATTAATATTTTATTTTATTTTTTCTGGTTTTTCTTTTACAGACGTTACTGTTCTAGTTACTTCTATTGCGCTAACTGGTCAAATTCTTACTTGATTATTAGCTAATTTTGTATACTTATTAGCAGTCTTATTTTTTATGATTTGATTTTTATATTCATATATATATTTAATCAATTTAAATAAATCTTATATAGATTGAAAAAATATTACTTATAAAAGCTATCTTAAGTTTGATTATAAAACTTTCTGTAAATATTTTAGATTAGCATTATTATTATTAGTTATCTTAGTAGTACCTGTAATTCTTTTTGTACTTATTACTGGTATAATAATTTGATTATTAGGTTGAGTAGATGCTGTTACTAATATAGTTTTAGCATGACCAACAAATATATTTTCAATACTATCTTTAATATTTTTTCTTCTATCAGTATTTCTTGTTATTTATCTTTTATATAGATTTATATTTTCATTTTTCTTATTAACAGAAAAGTGAAATAATGAAATATGAGTTATCTGATTATTAAAAAAATCATTTTCAATTACTAAATGATTTAAAAAATTATTTAATTTATTATTACTTCTTTGTCTTGGGTTACTTAGTTTAACACCTTTCTATCTTGTATGATTATTAGTTTCTCTTGAAAAAGCTGATTTAGATAATTATATTTCTTATAATAATCTAGAAGAATGAATGAAAGCTCAAGTTTTACATTGAAATAGCTATTATTATAATAGTCTAGTTATTAAATATGATAATACTGAATTAATAGATTTAAAATCAAGACAAGAAAATTATGATTTATATGTATCTATATATTCAATTTTTAAATTTATATTTATGTATTGAATATTTACTATGATTTTAACTTCTTTTTATACAAGAATTATAACTAAAAAATAAAAATGAAAATATTAATATTTTGAGATGTTTATGGTAGAATCTGAAGAAAATGACTTAAAGCAGAACTTCCATGATTAAAAGAAAAGTATAATCCAGATTTTGTAATTGCAAATATTGAAAATTGTACTTCATGAAGATGACCAATAGAAAAGCATGTTATTGAGCTAGAAAAATTATGAATAGATATAATGACTTCTTGAGATCATGTTTTTGATAATTACCAAAAAATTAAAGATTATCTAGGAGCTGATAATTCTAAACTTTTAAGATGTGCTAATTTTTATAATGATGATTTAGCATGAAAATGATATAGAATCTTTGAAAAAAATTGAAAGAAATTATTAATGATCCACTTAATATGAGAAGTTTTTATGCCTCATAACTCTTTCAATCCATTTTTAAAAATAGAAGAAATATTGGAAAATCATAAAGATGAAAAATTAGATTGAATTGTTTTAGATTTTCATGCAGAAGCTACTTGAGAAGCAGTCTGAATGTGACATTTTCTTGACTGAAAAGCTAGTTTAGTGTTTTGAACTCATACACATGTTCAAACTAATGATGATATTATCTTACCAAAATGAACAGGGTATATATCTGATGTTTGAATGAATGGAGCATTATATTCAGTTATATGAGCTGAGTTTGAGAGTGTTAGAAATAGATTCTTAGAATGAGTAAGAAGATGAAAACTAGAACAATGTTTAGATGAAAACTATTTAGTATCATGATTATATGTAGAAATATGAGATGATATGAAATGTACAAAAATTGAAAAAATTAAAATAAAATGAAAATAGGAAAGCAATTTAAATTTGCTTTTTTATTTTTTTATTTATAATTTACCTAACGATAGTTAGATAAATTATAAACTTATGAAAAAAATTGAACTTTTAGAAAGAATTGAACCTTTGTTTTTTGATAAAACCTATAAAGAAGTTTCTCTT
>Ga0193962_1000601_pt1 | contig 16501 bp, 16 predicted proteins | sample FB_5_MG_FD_140335 | JGI IMG/M metagenome (GOLD analysis project Ga0193962, IMG submission 140335) | Microbial mat bacterial communities from the Broadkill River, Lewes, Delaware, United States - FB_5_MG | ecosystem: Environmental > Aquatic > Freshwater > River > Microbial mats | place: USA... | reverse complement strand
TAAAAAGGGTGCATTCCCACATGTAAAAAGCTTACCGTTAATGACGGATATTGAGCGTGCCAAAGTGGGTACGTCTTATAAGCGTGACGGGCAAGAAGCGGCAATAAAGCTAGGTCATCGTTTGGTATCAGGAAAAACCAAAGATGAACGTATGGCGCTTTGGTTAGATTTTGCTAAGCAAAATCCAAATGGCTATTTATATTGTTTTCGCGGAGGTTTACGTTCGCACACAACACAAGCGTGGTTAGCGGAAGCAGGTTGTCATTACCCGTTGGTAAAGGGTGGCTATAAAGCGATGCGTCGTTTCTTAATTGATCGACTTGATAGCATTTGTGATTATGCGACGGATTCTGAGCGCAAAGAAAAATTTTATATTGTCGCGGGTCAAACCGGTGCCGCTAAGACAGACTTGTTATTGAAGTATAATAATACGATTGATCTAGAAGGCTTAGCAAATCATCGCGGTAGTGCTTTTGGTAAGCGTGCAGCAGGACAGCCAAGTCAGATTGATTTTGAAAACACACTTTCAATTGCATTCTTACGTCAGCATCATAAAGCACCCAATAGCCCTATATTATTAGAAGATGAAAGTCATTTGATTGGCCGTTGCGCTTTGCCTGAAAAGCTAAGAGCAGCCATGCATAAATCCCCTATTGTTGTTGTCGAGGCTGACTTAGAAACTCGTGTTGAGCATTCTTTTCGAAATTACATTTTGCAAAAGCTGGCTGAATGGGAAGCGTTTTGCGTAGAAGATTCTGAAATAATAAGCCTTGAAGGGAAATCGTATGATGAAGTTTCTTTTCCTGGCAAGCCGTCGGCTTTTGAGCTTTTTGCCGAAGAGTTACGTAAATCGATGTTCAATATTCGTAAGCGCTTAGGCGGCGTGCGTCATCAAGAATTGACGATTATGCTAGATAATGCTCTGGCAGCACACGAAGCGGGTGATAACAGCTTACACCGTGAGTGGATTCGAGTACTGTTGAGTGAATATTATGATCCCCAGTATGATTATTTATTAGAGAAACGCAAAGAGCGAATCGTATTTCGTGGCAATGCTGCAGAAGTCGAAGCCTACTTGCAGGCTTTGAATTAAGCAAAACGATAACTTATTAATTTAAACGTTTGGAAAACAAAAATGAAAAAACAAATCGCTATTTTAGCAACCGCATTCACGTTATTAGCGCCGCTATTAGTTACGGCTTCTGCACAAGCTGCCATGAAGGCCGAAGAGAAGTCTACGTTTGTATTTACCGCGATCCCTGATGCCGATGAATCACGTTTGCAGCAACGTTTTAATAAAGTAGCTGTGTATTTATCAGAAAAACTAAACGTTGATGTTAAATACATTCCGGTTAAATCTTATGGCGCTGCCGTAACGGCTTTTCGAAATGATCAAGTTCAACTTGCTTGGTTTGGTGGTTTATCTGGTGTTCGTGCTCGTACTTTAGTTCCTGGTTCTGAAGCCATTGCACAAGGTTTTGAAGATCAGTCTTTTAAAAGCTATATCATTGCCCATCACTCTACTGACCTAAAGCCAAATGCTGATTTATCTGATGCGTTTAAAGCGTTTAATACCAAGGACATGACTTTTACTTTTGGTTCTAAAGGCTCGACTTCTGGTCGTTTAATGCCTGAGTTTTATTTGCGCGAAGAGTTTAAAGCAGCACCTAATGATGTATTTTCTCGTATAGGTTTTTCGGGTGATCACAGCCGCACCATTGCACAGGTACAGTCTGGTGCTTATCAGGTAGGCGCAGTAAACTTTAAAGTTTGGGAGAAAGAATTGGCGTCTGGAAAAATTGATACCAATAAAGTCTCTGTTATTTGGACAACGCCAACGTACCCTGATTACCAGTGGACCATTCGTAACGATGTTGATCAGCGTTTTGGTGCTGATTTTAAACAGTTAGTGCGCAAAACTTTGTTGGAAATGAATGACCCAGATTTGTTGGCAAGTTTTCCTCGCCAATCATTTATCCCAGCATCGAATGCTGATTATGCGCCGATTGAAAATACGGCCCGTGCAATTGGTTTGATTGATTAAACCTATGTTCAAGCTCGATAATTACCAGCTCGATGCACGATTAAAAAATATCTCCCTCAGTATTAATGCGGGGGAGAAAATCGCGTTATTAGGGCCTTCTGGTGGTGGTAAAACCAGTTTATTGAACGTACTGCACCAGCAGTGCGCTAATAACATCGCTTGGTGTCCGCAAGAACATGGTTTGGTAGAAGCGTTATCGGGTTATCACAATATTTATATGGGGCAGCTACAGAAGCATAATGCCTTGTATAATCTAGTCAATTTATTAAAGCCCCTTTCAAAACATAAAAACGAAATATCAGAATTAGCACGCTTGTTAGCATTAGATCCTGAATTGCATTTATGGACGTCGGTTTCACAGCTATCGGGTGGCCAGAGACAACGCATTAGTATTGGCCGTGCATTATATCGAAGCCAAGATACTTTTTTGGGGGATGAGCCTGTCTCGAGCTTAGATCCCGTTCAAGCTCAGATGATTCTGGAGTTAATTCTGCGTCGTCATAATACGGTTATTTTAGCGCTTCATAATCGACAGCAAGCCCTCAATAACTTTGATCGTATTATTGGCATTAAAGCAGGCAGCATTATTTTTGATTCCCCAGCGAAAGAGTTTGCTAAGAATAAATACCAAGCGGGTCTGCTCGACTCACTTTATGAGTAACGAGTAAATATGCTTATCTCTTTTTTAAGTTCTGTTCTCGGTTCTTTTTCCCGCTTCTTTTCCAAATCTCTATTGGGTTCTAACCAACGTTTATCGTTCACCTTTATTGTTACAGCGTTGCTTTGTATACCTTTTGCCGACTTGGTTATTTATCAGGTAGAACCTTGGCAAGAACTGTCTCGAATCGGACAGGGGATAATTCAACCAAGCTTTCCAGAAATAGCCGTTCTTGCCGATAGCTTGATGATTACCGTGGCATTCGCGTTGATCGCTGTTGCGGGCGCTGCTTTTTTAGGTTTGTTATTCGCTTTAGTTTTTCACTCCAAAATAGTACGTGTATTTTCAGCCTCGATAAGAGCGGTACATGAATTATTCTGGGGGCTGATATTTATGCAGGTTTATGGATTATCGGCGACGACGGGAGTATTAGCAATCTTGGTGCCTTTTACGGGCATCTTTGCCAAAATGTTTGCTGAGATTATTGAGCAGCAAAGCACTGTTCCTAATTCAACCATAGCTCCCAAAACGGATCGATTTAGTCGCTATTTTTACAGCTGGCTTCCCCAGTCGTGGCCGCAAATGGTGAGCTATACACGTTATCGTTTTGAGTGCGCTCTGCGGTCCAGTACGATCTTAGGCTTTATCGGTTTACCAACCTTAGGATTTTATTTAGAAACGGCCTTCAAACAAGGTCAGTACGATGAAGCGGCAGGGCTGTTATTTTCATTTTTTCTTTTAATTGCCAGCATTCGTTGGTGGCTACACAGTCGAGTATTGCCCGCTTATATTCTTGTACCTATTTATCTCGTACTTTCTTTTATTGCTTTACCTGAAGCACCGCAGGTATATGGCAGCTCCTTAGTTCAATTTTTAACCTACGATGTTTGGCCAAAATCTCTATTAAGCGGAGATTTGAGTAGCGCGATGAATTGGTATCAACATCAGCTATTGGATGTCGCATTGCCTGCACTCTGGGATACCTTATTATTATCTCAGCTGGCATTAGTGCTTACAGGTATTTTAGTTTTAGTATTTTATCCATGGGCAAGTAAGGCATTTTTTCCTAATAAGCTTTCGTTAATAAGAGGGCTTGGAAGAAGCTTTTTGTTAATCTTACGTTCTGTCCCTGAAATGATTTTCGCTTTTGTTTTTTTACTAATACTAGGACCATCAGGCATCCCCGCAGTGCTGGCGCTGGCTTTACACAATGCTGGATTGATTAGTTATTTATTAATGCGTCATAGTGAGCAGCTAAAATATCGAGCAGATTCTGGCAAGGGGATTAATCATTATTTTTATGAGGTCACTCCTAGGGTTTATCCTCATTTTTTAAGTTTGTTATTGTATCGCTGGGAAGTGATTATTCGTGAAAGTGCAATTTTAGGCATTTTAGGAATCACCACATTAGGGTTTTATATCGACTCGGCCTTTGAAGACATTCGTTATGACCGAGCACTTTTCCTAATTATTATTTCTGCATTATTAAATATAGCGGTGGATAGTTTTAGCCGAAAGGTTCGAAGCAACTTATCTTAATCGTGTGCGTCATCGTGACCGTGACCGTTATCTTATTGCTACAGCCCCTCCTTATTCGTTTTATTTTTAATGATTTTGTTACTCAGGCTTGCCGTTATTTTATGTATTTCTGGTGCGGTAAATAATGAAATGAGTGCTGCCGCTGGCCACGCTAGTGCAAAAGCGTGAAGCCATTGTTGGTAAAATGCTTCTGTCCAACCTAGGTTGATCCAAGTGACCCAAGCCGACATTAAAAATGACAGCTGCAATGACATCAACAGCGCAAATAAAATTCGATGAATCATGTTAGTTTTACCAATTTTTCTATATAGACAACGTCTGTCAGTTCTTTGGCTAGATAGTCTTTGGTATGCTTTTTATTAAAATGCTCTTTTAGGGCATCCTCATTAACCCATTCTTCCCAAAGGGTAAAAAGATTGGGGGTATCTCTATGCTGCAAGACATCAAAAAAAATACACCCAGCTTCTTTGATGGTTTCTAGTTGTAAATTCTTTAATTCTTCCTTAGCCACTTTAGCGGATTTTGTAGCAAAGACTTTTAGGCCAGCGCTGACCCATAACGTTGTGCTCAAAGTAGAGTAGGGAGTTTTATTTGATTCTGACATCATTATTTCCTGTATTTAGCCGTATGTAAGTAGAATCTAACGATAGACTCTTGCTGATATGAAATATATGCTCGATATATCAATCAATAATTGCAGATTTGAAATCATGTACGACGACATTGTTCTATTCATTCATATTGTTCAGCAGCAGGGTTTAGCCGCTGCCGCAAAAAAAATGGATTTACCCGCAGCAACGGTGACTCGACGATTGCAACGTTTAGAGGCAGCGGTTACTCGTCAATTAATTCATCGCTCTGCGCGTCAATTTTCACTCACGGCGGAAGGTGAGGTTTTTTATCAAGCTTATGCTGGTCTGGTTGAGCAATTAGAACAAACTCAGTTACAACTCAGCGGTGAGTTGAATGTATTAGCAGGGCCATTAACGGTATTGGCACCGACCAACATTTCAACAGGGTTATTGCAGCCTATGTGGTCTGGTTTTATAAGGGAACATCCCGACATCAAACTTGAGTTAGTGCTTAGCAATAGCGTCGAAAATATGTTGTCGTCTAGTGCAGATATGGCGTTACGAATTGGACCTCAGGCATCGTCTATGCTTTATCAAAAACGTTTGGGGTCGTTGAAAACCCTATTGGTTGCAGCACCTGAATATCTTGCTATTAATCGTGAGCCAAGCAATTTAGAAGACTTAAATGAGCATCGATTAATTGGAACTCATACATTGGCAACATGGCAGATGATGAATTCTGATACTCATATGGAAAAGGAAGTACGTCCGCGATTTTCGACCTTTGTAAATGATGTAAAAATGGTCACGCAACTTGTTCAGGATGGCTTAGGTATTGCGCTTTTACCGAGCAGCGAAGTGAGTGATTTAATTAAAAAAGGAGGGTTAGTACGTATATTGCAGCCTTGGCAGGGGCCTGATCGAGATCTTTATACCGTATGGCCAAGTGGAAAATTACTCAGCGCTAAAGCAGTATGTTTACGAGATTATATGGAAAACTTTATCCAACAATCTGAACATCATGTATCAGATTGTTGATAAAGATTAGTGTATGAGTTGTATTAGGTGTTGAGTGAAGCTTTAGCTAGGCTTGATAAACTTTAACGTCATACGATCACTTTCTCCAATCGCTAGGTATTTCTCTCGGTCTTCTTCACCTAATCTTAATGAAGGTGGCAGTGTCCAGACGCCTTTAGGGTGTTGTGTATTGTCTTTTGCATTGGCGTTTATGTCTGATTTTTTATCCAGTTTAAAACCTGATTTTTCAGCCAGTTTTATCACATGCGCTTCCGTAACATAGCCTGAGCTGATCATGTCTTGCAAGGTCGTACCGGGTTTTGCTCTGTGTTCTACTACGCCAAGTGCGCCGCCGGGTTTTAGTGCGTTATACATCGAATCGAAAACGTCTTGCGCATATTCCCCCTTCATCCAGTTGTGAACGTTACGAAAGGTGAGTACTAAGTCTGCTGAGCCTGCGGGTGCTATCTCTGGGCGTTCTGGTATGGATAAATCAGTAATCACGGTATTGCCGTATATGCTAGGGTTTTCACTGAGTTTCATCTCAAACTTTCTTTGATAATTTTTGCGCCAATCAGGTGTGCGTTCAGCAATAAGAGAGAAGCCAGCAGCGTAATATTTACCATCATCTTTTAGTGCGGGTGCTAAAATCTCACTGTACCAACCACCTCCAGGCCAAATTTCTACCACGGTCATATTGGCGGTTAAACCTAAAAAATTAAGAGTTTCTACAGGATGGCGATATTGATTACGAGCAATGTTATTCGTCGAGCGATGATCTGCATTGGCTAATTGCTCAACCGTTTTTGTATATTCTGCATGGGCGCAGTTGAATCCTGCTACCATTAGCAATAATAGGCTTGAAAGCCCTAGGTTCTTTGGTATTGCCATGGTCGATATTCCTCAATGTAAACTTAAACGTTAATGTTTGGAGCGCTCATGTTTCATATAGTTCAGTGGGCTTGCAGGGTGTCTTGGTTTATTTTAAGGCGATTGCATTAGATGTTATTAAAAGACATTGATTTGCAATGATTGGTCATTTACCTGTCAGCACTTCACACCTATATTAGCTGCATAAAATATTAGCTGTATAAATAAAAAGTATTAAATCGAATTAGTCCGAAAGGTTAGCGCAATGACACAAGCACAGAATCCACATTACCCACACGTAATGGAGCCATTAGACCTTGGTTTCACGACTTTAAAGAACCGCGTCATTATGGGATCTATGCACGTTGGTCTGGAAGATCGCCCTTGGCACTTTGAAGAGATGGCGGCGTATTTTGCTGAACGTGCTCGTGGCGGTTGTGGTTTATTGGTAACGGGTGGCTTTTCCCCTAACCGAGCGGGTGATTTATTACCTTTTGGTTCTAAGTTGATGCATAACTGGCAGGTTCACTTTCATAAGAAAGTCACAAAAGCCGTTCATGCGGAAGATGGTAAGATTTTATTGCAAATTTTGCATGCCGGTCGTTATGGCTATACGCCTTTGAATGTTGCACCTTCAGCGGTTAAATCCCCCATTACGCCGTTTAAACCGAAAGAATTAAGCGCTAAGCAAATCACTAAGACGATTGGTGATTATGTACGTTGCGCTAAGTTGGCTAAGAAAGCGAATTACGATGGTATCGAAATCATGGGCAGTGAAGGTTACTTCATTACTCAAATGCTGAATAAACGCACGAATAAGCGTGATGATGAATGGGGCGGTTCTTATGAAAATCGCATGCGTTTCCCATTAGAAGTCGTTCGTCAAATTCGTGAAGAAGTGGGTACTGACTTCATCTTGATGTTCCGTTTATCGATGTTGGACTTAGTTGAAGAAGCGTCTGAAATTGACGAAGTGATCGAACTTGCCAAAGAATTAGAAAAAGCGGGCATCAATATTATTAATACCGGCATTGGTTGGCACGAAGCGCGTGTACCAACGATTGTGACTTCTGTACCTCGTGCTGCGTTTGCTGATATCACGGGTCGTGTTAAGAAAGAGTTAACGATTCCTTGTGTCGCTTCTAATCGTATCAATATGCCCGATGTGGCTGAAGAAATTATTTCTTCTGGTAAGGCTGATATGGTATCGATGGCGCGTCCATTCTTGGCAGACTCTGAATGGGTTAATAAAGCCGCTGAAGGCCGTGCTGATGAGATTAATACCTGCATCGCGTGTAACCAAGCGTGTTTGGATCATACCTTCCAGATGAAGCGTGCAAGCTGCTTGGTTAACCCGCGTGCGGGTCATGAAACTAAGCTTCTTTATACTCCTGTGACTAAAGCTAAGAAAGTTGCCGTTGTTGGTGCTGGTCCTTCAGGTTTGGCGTGTGCAACGGTTGCGGCACAGCGTGGCCATAAAGTGACTTTATTTGAAGCTCGTGGTGAAATTGGGGGTCAGTTTAACTACGCCAGTAAGATTCCGGGTAAAGAAGAATTTGTAGAAACTATTCGTTATTTCTTAAAACAAATCGAAGTTTTAAATATCGATTTGAAATTGAATACGTATATTACTGCTGCGCAATTAAAAGCGGCGGGTTTTGATGAGGTTGTTATTTCTTCGGGTGTTGCTCCGCGCGTTCCAAATATGCCGGGTGTTGATCATGAGAAGGTAGTGACTTATCAGCAAGTATTAGGTGAAGGTCTTGAGCTTGGTAAGCGCGTTGCGGTTATGGGGGCTGGTGGTATTGGTTATGATATGTGTGAATATCTAACGCACCAAGGCCCTTCTTTGACTCTGAATAAAGAACTTTGGATGAAAGAGTGGGGTGTTGATGGCGCTAACGAAAACCGCGGCGGCTTAAAACCAATGGAAATCGAAGAGTCTCCACGTGAGGTTTACATGCTGCAGCGTAAAACCTCTAGCTTCGGTAAAGGTTTGAACAAAACTTCAGGTTGGGTGCATCGTGCTGTTGTGAAAATGAAGGGTGTTGAAACGATCGGTGGTGTTTCTTACGATAAAGTAGATGATGAAGGCTTACACATCACAATCACCACGGGCAAAGACGATAAACAGACGATTGAGACACGTATTTTAGACGTTGATCATGTTGTGCTTTGCGCAGGTCAGGTATCGGTTAATAAGCTTCATATTGAACTAGAAAAAGATTTGGGCAAAACCTTTAATCTACACCTAGTAGGTGGGGCTGAGTTTGCGGGTGAGTTGGATGCAAAACGTTGTATTAAACTTGCGAGTGAATTAGCCGCTTCTCTTTAATATCAGTTATTTAATCTCAGTATTGTTGCATTGAAAGGGAGGTGAAGTTAATTCACCTCCCTTTTTTATGAATCCTCTTTTTATACTCTCTCTATTAACGAATCATAGTCACAACCTTATATATTTGAGATGATGAATATTCTTAGTTATTTCGTTGGGTTTTTTTATGTCTTCAATTAATACCGTTCAACAAGATCTGCAAAGTGATGAAGCTTTGCAAAATAAAATTAATGCGGCTCGAATCGCGGTGAATGTGATTACTATTTTTACTGTTTTTATTGCCGTGTTTATGGGAGTGATGTTAGGCGTGTTCAACGCCGCAGAACCTGCTGAAGGTGTGTCTGAGAATATGAATTTTCTAATGGGATTTTCAGCTATTTTCTTTACGATTGCGATTCCCAGTTTGCTGTTTAATTTTCTGGTAAAGCGCTCAATTGCTGATAAGAATTTGTGGAAGCAGGCGTTGGTATGGGTTTTCTGTATTTTCTTATTTCCAATGTTCCCTATGGGAACAGCCGCTGCCATCGTGATTGTATATGCACAAGTCAGTTGGATGCGAGCGGCGAAGACGATTTAGACGAAAAATAAACCTATGATACAAGCCACTCCTAATCCCCAAACGGCGGATCTTAAGAGTGCCAGGTCGGCAATGTATAAGGCGCCATAGACGATTCTAATAATAATATAGGTAACGGCCAGCATATCGATATTATCTTGGTTACCGCCCATCTGATGAGCAATCACAACCGCCGCCATAAAGCCTGGGATTGATTCAAAAGTATTTTGCTGTGCCCAGTTTGAACGTTGGCGCCAGCCTGATAGTCGCTCTAAATAGGCGCGAGGATTGTGGTTGTCTTTTGGTCTAAAACCACTGGTGAACTTTGCTAAGCCTGTAAATAAAACAGGCATTAAAATAGCGACAATAACGCACCAGTAAGCGATCGTCAGTGTCGATGTGGTTGTGGGGATCATATCATTTCCTTCTTATCATTATTTTTGGGTGGCGTTAAAACAAAAAAAAGCTGCTAAAGAGTAGCAGCTTTTGAGCATCGAATGAAATAATCGTAAATGATTTACTCTGCTTCAATACCAACAATAACCCAATCAGCATTTTCAGTACTTAAATCGCGCTGTAAGTGCCAAATATCAAAAATGCCATCTTGAGACTTTTCTAAATCATCTTTACAGACACCGCGGAATAAAATACTGATTTCAGCGGAATCACCTGCTTGATCAGCACGCACAATTTCTGCTGTTAAATTTAAAATTTCAGTCTGTGGTGGAACCATTAGCTTATTGCGCTGCTTAGAAAGCGCTGCAAATAGCTCAGGGCTGACGTACTCTTCAATTGTTTCTAGTTCGCCTTTATTCCAAGATTCTTGAACGGTGCGGTAGTGGCTAAGAGATCCTTCGATAAATCCTTGCTGATCAAAACCTTCAGGCAGATTAAATGGAATTTCATCTTGGTTGAAGCCCGTGGCTTGTGTCGCTGGAACTTCTTGTGCAGCCCCCGTTTGAGTGCCTGCGTCTTGTGGCATTTCAAAGCTTTGACGCTGATGGGTCTGATTACCGCCAAGTCCGGCAACGGAAGGCTGTTGTCGGCTACGAGCTCCACCTGACATGAAACCCTTGAACAGTTTAAAGGCCAAGAATGCTAAAGCAGCCATAATGACCATGTCCATGATCTGCAAATCCTCAAAAGCACCACTGCCTAATAAAGCGGCGAAGAGTCCACCGGCTAATAACCCCCCCATTAAGCCCCCCATCATGCCACTTTTCTTTTGGCCTGCCTGAGTTTGTTGTTGGTCTTTTTTAGCCGGAGTGGCTTTCTTGGAAGCAAAAGGAGAGGTTTTATAGCTTTTGCCAAAGCCACCACCGCCAAAACGTTTTGCGTCGGCTTCGCTGACCATTGCAAACATTAAAAAGAAGGCCGTGAAAGCGGTAATAATTGATTTCATATGTTTCTCATAATTATAGAATTACTAACATGTTAAATCGTTGGCGCAAGGTGTCAATGGAACTTGTTTGTAAGAGTGTATATAAACGTCAGATCAAAACTTTAAGGGCGCATATAGGAACCTTTTTAGTCGCGACATAAACGTTTTTGCCGTGCCAATGATTCCGTATTTAAAAATGATATAAACAGCCATTTTAGGTAATGATTTTATTGAACCATACATAATACATACGTATTTGTACTCACCAATAGGTCCTTCATAGATAATGTTGGGAAGAGAGCTAAGCTGTACTTTAGCAACTTTCGGGTGTCTTGCTCCGCCAACAATATAAGGCTTCTTTAGTTTATATATTTCAATGAATGATGTTAGGAAAATACGGCATCGATGCATTGGATGTAAGTCATCATCCATCCAAAGCCCACCACCTTAACAACCTCAGACTCTAAAGGGTGCTCATCTGTCAGGGTGCCTTCAGGGATATCCGCATAATATCTGATGGGTAAGTTTGAATTTAAGCTATAACCCCCGACAATTTCTTGTTTCTCATTATAAAAGGCGCGAACGGCTGAAATTCGCATAAAATGTTCAATACTGGTTTTATTGCCAGACATGTTTTCATATATTCGGGCATATTCTTTAAAGTCATCAACTTCTTTTAGTATACGGCTTGTTAATTTCATATTGTGAGAACTCCTTTCTCATGATTGATTTAAATGTTTTTTTACGCCTTTCTTATTGGCCCGCACTCATCTCTATTCATATCGACCAGGTGCAATAATATTATTAGGGTCAAGGGACGCTTTTATCTTTTTCCGTATAGCAATCGCATCACACTCTATTTCTGATTCACCAAAAGGCATTTCATCAATAGAGCGCCGATAACATATCCAGCCTTCTTTTTGGTATGTGTCGCGTAGAAGGCCAATTAATTCTTTTGCTCTTAAGGTCTCCTTTTCATCTTCTTTATTGAAATATAAACTCACAATGGCCTGGCACATATGTGATGTAACCGAGGTGAGTGTTACTGCAAATTCAAACCCATATTGCTCATATAGTGACTTAGTCAACTCAATACAATTATTGACTACCTCTCCTTTCATCGGCAGTGCGGGGGCTATCCAATAAAATCCACAACCTGCTATTACAGGGTCTTCATTTGCCGATGGTTGCTTCGATGCATGGCGCCAATAACATCCTTTTAGCGCTAAGCCATCCGGGTTACCTTCGAACATGATCATCGCTTGCGTTAATTGATTAATTGTTTTTTTGAGGCGGTTATAAATTTTGATGTTTTTAAGGAGTGGATATATCTTTTCTATAAAATCATTAATTTTTATCAGCGATTTTAGAGAAATCGAATTGACGATAGCAATGCCCTTTAACTGCTGCTTGATACGTTTTATTCTGGCTTTGGTAACTAACTTAGAGCCCGAAACAATAAATGCGCTGGACCATGGTGCAATGTTATTTTGTGCGAGAGAATTTTTTATTTGCTGCTCTGTTACACCTTTCTTATTGTCCCATTGAGTAAAATCAAACTGCTGACTAACGCCAAACATGCGGAAGCTATTACCAAGATGAGGTAAGGTATCAATGGTGCCTTCTGCTTTAAGCTCAGCCATTTTATCTATGTAGAGAGGCAAGTTGTTTGCATTTGTTAATCGAATTAAACAGCGGGCACTTTCTTCTTGTCTTTTACTTAGTTCAAATCGAATGCACGTTATAATCGCCAGATTATTTTGTGTGAAAATTTCCTGTAAACCGGCTGATAAACCGGCTCGTCCAACATAATCTTTATGATCATCAAGTGAAATGACCTGACCGTCGGCTAAAACAGCTTCTTTTATCGTAAAGTGCTGGCTTCTGTTGCCATTACTACCATGGCCAAAACCCCGCTCCAGTACATTGCCAACAATACTTGTGTCTGGGCCTGCTCCTGTACAGTCAACCATCCACGAAGCATCTTTTAAATAATGAGCAAGTTGACCTTGCGTTACACCAGGTTCAATATCTACAACGCCATTAACATCATCAAAATGTCTAATGTTGTTCATTTTTTTGAAATCAACAATGAGCGCATCATTCAATACAGGCGAAGCGCCACCGTATCCCCAATTTCGGCCGCTGCTAATCGGGTAGCAATGCATATTATTTTTGATGCAATAATGTAAGGTGTTCGCTACATCGTCACAGTTCTCTGGGAATACGACACCAGAGATCAGCCTTAAATGATTTATTAGCCCGCTATCTTTGTACCTGTCGGTAATAGCGTCGTCATGTAAGAGCGAGAAAGTGTTTTTAAATTCGGGCATCTTGCCTCTAATTTTCATTATGTAGATAGATATCTGAGGTATTTATATTAATAATTCAACGTGACACTTTTGTTTAATTATTAAAAAATAAATAATTTTGATTTGAGTCGGCCAGGATACGACCAAGCTGAAATTGTGCGCAGATTTTAGGTAGATGTAATGAACTAAGAAATACGACTGACTTCGTATATTCTGTTATTTAAGGAGGGAGAAACTAGTAAAGCTCTAATAAACGTTTCAACTGCTTGTATTTTAATCACTTTATTTCAGTATTAGATTAAAAATAGAACATAAACCTGATAGGTCTATGTTCTTATTCTGATATAAATTTTAATACTGTTCTACTTTGTAGCCTTTGTCCTTTAATTTTTTCAGTAATCCATCTTCTCCAATTAAATGCATTGCCCCGACCAGAATAAATTTGCCTTCAGGGTGCGCAATTAATTTTTCTATTTTTGTGATCCAATTATTATTGCGTTCAACCACAAGACTTTGATAAATCTTTGGGTAGTTTTCTAACATAGGCTTAATGCCGTTTTCAAATAAACCGTCATCGTCACCTGAACGCCATGCGGTGGTCATTGCATTGAGTACTTTGGGTAGGTCTTGCATGTCTTCGAGGGTCTGCAAAATTAGGCTGCTTTCGTTATTTTCTCCCATGGTCGATATGTAATGAATTTGATCATCAATACTTTCAAGTTCTGTGACCATTTTTTTGTCGGCCAACGCTTTCTCACCAATATAATTATCTACGCCTTCAGCGGTTAGCCCTAACTTTTTAAGTTCTTCTATTGTAATAATCAGTGCAACCATTTGGGGTTTGAAGCGCTGAAAGCGCGCAATATCCATTTGGTTTTTAGCAGCGTAGCGTATCAATTCTGCATAGGCTTCTGAGGAGAGGTGGTCGGCGAGTATTTGCCCTGTGGGCAAAGTCATAGATTGAAGGAATTTATCTTGAAAATAGGGGCTTGCCAGCTGTGTTATATCGGTTTCAAAGACTAGCCAATTTACTTTTTTATAAACCTGTTCAAATTCTATCGGTAGAGGATAATCACTAGGCTTTAACATATGAAACGTGCCACCCAAATAAACAGTATTTTTGCCATTACTCACAGTCCAAATACTGGTTTGGGCATCGCTAAGGCATGAAAAAAGAAGGGTGGTAATCATCAGGGAGAGACGAAAGAGTGTCATAAGCACTAAACCTAGGCATAAAAAAACCAGTCTAGCATATTTGCTAAGACTGGCTATTATTCTCTCTTATGCCGATTTTTTTGAATTCAATGCCTCTGAATTAAGAATCTGCTGCGATTACTTCGATGAATTTACCTGGAATGTAATCGTTGGTATACGCTAAACCTAAACGAGTAAGGTAAATCATACGGTCTGCTTTTGTTTGATCAAAGTCATCTAGGTCTTGGCCATTCGCGATGAATAGATCTTTAACGTAAATAATATATTCATTACCGGGTTCCATAATCAAGGCGGCGCCGCCGGCATCAGGATTTACTTTGGCATTATCATCTTCGTTAAGAGTAACTTTAATAACAACAGGCGTCTCATCTTTCTGGAAGTATACATTGCGTGAGTGAGCACGCTGCTGTGCCCAGAAATAAGCCAGCTCTTTACTTTGGGTTAAGAAAACAGGATCTTGGCTTTCAAAAGTACGGTTGCCAATCGTTTGCAAAGTGCCTTGGGTGCGCTTGATCCAAGCCGCATCGCCGCCACCATGAAGGCCTTTGCTTTTTATACTTTTTACTAAGCTAGAGGCTGTACCGTGATACCAAACATTTGAAGTGGCAATGTTGCCATCCTCTAACATTAAAGAGGATAAGTCTTTTAAATAATCTGGTGCGATAACATTTTCTGTGCTCATTTTTTTCTCGTTTCTCTATGTTTAAGTTGGTATTAAAGTACGCGCATGCCAGGCTGTGCGCCGTCGTGGGGTTCTAAAATCCACAAGTCGCTGCCACCAGGGCCAGCTGCGAGAACCATGCCTTCCGACATGCCAAATTTCATTTTACGCGGAGCTAAGTTAGCTACCACGATCGTTAACTTACCTTCAAGATCTTCTGGCTGGTAGGCCGCTTTGATTCCTGAAAATACGTTACGAGTTTCGCCATTACCAATGTCTAAAGTGAGCTGCAATAATTTATCAGCGCCTTCAACGTGGTCAGCTTTTACAATTTTAGCAATACGCAAATCGACTTTAGCGAAGTCTTCAAACTGAATCTCGTCAGCGATGACTTCGTTACCGTCTTCACGTAACTTAGGCGCGTTGGCTAATTGTTCAGCGGCGCGGCGTTCTTTTTCAAGTTTTCTACGTTCTTTATTGCTCAGCTTTTTTTCTTCTGCTTGTGGCGTAGCTTCAGCAGTAACTTCTTCTGCGGCTTCTAAGGCAGAAAGGTCGCCGTTCAAGATCGCTTCTTTACGAAGGTCATCTTTAGTTTCTTCTAAGATGGCTTCAACGTGCTTCATCTCAGCTCGACCAAGCATCGGCTTAAACTTGTTGATCTCGTGATCCAATAAGATATTGGTGCGCGCATCCCAATTTAAAGAGTCTAGGTTCAAGAAAGCTTGAGTTTTTTCAGCAATGTCAGGCAATACTGGGGCTAGGTAGGTAATTAACTGACGGAATAAGTTAAGTGCAACCGAACATACTTCGATAACTTCTTGCTGGCGGCCTTCTTCTTTATTCATGGCCCAAGGGGCTTTTTCTTGAATGTATTCGTTAGCGCGATCGGCCAAGGTCATGATTTCTTTCATGGCCTTACCAAATTCGCGGTTTTCGTAATACTCGGCAATCACATCACCTTGGTCGATGAAGTGTTGTACCATGTCTTGTTCTATACAGTTGCTGCTTAATTTACCGCCGGCTTTGAAAACAAAGTTACCGGTACGGCTAGCAATGTTAACTAGCTTGTTAACCAAATCGCTGTTTACGCGTTGTACGAAGTCTTCTAAATTTAAATCGAAGTCGTCTACTTTGTTGCTTAATTTTGCCGCAAAATAATAACGTAAATAGGTTGGGTCTAAATGATTTAAGAAAGTACGGCCTTTAATAAAGGTGCCGCGAGACTTAGACATTTTTTCGCCGTTCACAGTAACAAAACCGTGAGCATTTACCGCGGTTGGTGTGCGGTAATCGGCTGCGGTTAACATCGCAGGCCAGAATAGGGCGTGGAAGTTGATGATG
>Ga0193962_1000600_pt1 | contig 16509 bp, 14 predicted proteins | sample FB_5_MG_FD_140335 | JGI IMG/M metagenome (GOLD analysis project Ga0193962, IMG submission 140335) | Microbial mat bacterial communities from the Broadkill River, Lewes, Delaware, United States - FB_5_MG | ecosystem: Environmental > Aquatic > Freshwater > River > Microbial mats | place: USA... | reverse complement strand
TCCATAATGATAACTGTTTTACCAACACCAGCACCACCAAATAGTCCAACTTTACCACCTTTTGAGTAAGGGGCTAGTAAATCTACAACTTTGATACCAGTCTCAAAAACTTCTGTTTTTGTACTCTGCTCTTCAAATGGAGGTGGGTCTCTGTGAATTGACCAATACTCTTTAGCCTCAACTGGACCAGCTTCGTCGATAGCTTCACCAATTACATTGAAGATACGCCCAAGGACTGCTTCACCTACAGGAACTTTGATAGGGTTACCAGTAGCTTTGACCTCTTGACCACGAACTACACCCTCACTCATATCCATAGCAATAGTTCTTACTCTATTGTCACCTAGTTGCGCTGCAACTTCCAAAATCAACTTCTGCTCTTTACCATCAACCATGAATGTTGTCTCTAACGCTTCATTAATCTCTGGTAAGTAATCTGTAAAATCCACATCTAAAACGGGACCTAAGACTTGTACTATTTTACCTGTCATACCTTCTCCTAAATTATTTCATTGATTCAACACCACTGATAATCTCTATGAGTTCAGTAGTGATAGCTTCTTGTCTTGCTTTGTTATACTTCACAGTAAGGGCTTTTACCATATCTTTTGCATTATTTGTCGCTGCATCCATAGCCTGCATTCTTGCACTGTGTTCAGCTGCTAGAGAGTCTATAAGTGCGTAATACATTGTATATTCAACATATTTTTTGACTAATGTATCCAAAAGTGTATCATCATCATCTGGTTCTATCTCTAGCTCTGAGTTTGAGATATTATTTAGATTTAGAGATGATGGGTCTATTGGTAGCACTTGATTCTCTCTAATCTCTTGAGTAATCATATTTACATAACCATTATTGACCAATATTATCTTATCTGTATCACCATTTACATAAGAGTCACTCACTGAAGATATAAACTCAGCAGCACTCTCAAAGTTTGGAGCTGAGGATAGTCCAATAATCTCATTATTTAATTCAATATTATTGAACTTATAGTAATCAATACCTTTTCTTCCTACTGCTCTAAGACGAATTTTTACATCATCTTTGTGAAACTCTGCTATTAATTTATTAACTCTTTTTATTGTCTGAGAGTTAAAACCACCACAAAGACCTTTATCTGCTGTGATAAATACTATATCTACTTTTTTAGGACTATCTACACTTTTGAAGTATATATTATCTAATCCATCAGCATTAAAGTTCTGCATTTTAGTGGCAATCTCATTTAATAGTTCAGTCAATTTCTCAGCATAAACTCTAGATTTTTTAGCTAGTTCTTCTGTTCTTTTCAGTTTAGCAGAAGAGACAAGCTTCATAGCGTTAGTCGTCTTCTGCGTATTCTTAACAGAACCAATCTTTCGCTTTATCTCTTTTAAATTAGCCATTTTTAGCCTTTCTTAACCAGCAAATGAAGCTTTGAAATCTTCGATAGCTTTGCGTAATTCTCCATCAGTATCATCGGAGATTTTTTTCTCACTTCTAATAGCATCTAGGATAGTTGCATATTTTGCTTCCATAAATGGCATAAGCTCTGCTTCAAATCTATTTACAGAAGATACGGCGATATCATCTAAGAATCCATTTGCACCTGCAAATATAATAATAACTTGCTTCTCAACAGGTACAGGAGAGTATGGTCCTTGTTTAAGAACTTCAACCATTCTCTGACCTCGTTCCAATTGACCTCTTGTGTAGTCATCCAAATCAGATGCAAACTGTGCAAATGCTTGAAGCTCTCTAAATGAAGCCAAATCAAGTCTAAGTGTACCTGAAACTTGTTTAGTTGCTTTAATCTGAGCAGCACCACCAACACGAGAAACAGATAGTCCAACATTAATAGCAGGTCTAATTCCTGAGTTGAACAAATCTGTCTCTAGGAAGATTTGACCATCAGTAATAGAGATAACATTTGTTGGGATATAAGCAGCAACATCTCCTGCTTGTGTCTCAATAATTGGGAACGCTGTAATACTTCCTGCACCAAGTGCATCTGAGAGTTTAGCAGCTCTTTCGAGTAGTCTTGAGTGAAGATAGAATACATCTCCTGGATATGCTTCTCGACCTGGAGGACGACGAAGAATAAGTGACATCTCTCTATATGCAACTGCGTGTTTAGATAAATCATCATAGAATATAACTGCATGTCTTCCATTGTCTCTAAAATACTCTGCCATAGTAACACCAGCATAAGGAGCTAGAAACTGTAACGCTGAAGATTCAGCAGCACCAGCTGTTACGATAATTGTATAATCCATCGCACCGTGCTCTTCTAGTTTTTTAACTGTAGCTGCTACTGTTGATTGTTTTTGACCAATTGCAACATAGATACATACTACATCTTGACCCTTTTGATTGATAATTGTATCAATCGCTAAAGTTGTTTTACCTGTTTGTCTATCACCAATGATAAGCTCTCTTTGACCTCTACCAACTGGTACAAGTGCATCAATAGCTTTGATACCAGTTTGAAGTGGCTCATGAACTGATTTTCTAGCCATAATCCCAGGTGCTTTCTCTTCAACAAATCTACTCTCTGCTGCTTCAATAGCACCCTTACCATCAATTGGCTCACCAAGTGAGTTTACAACTCTACCCATAAATGAATCACCCACAGGAACTTTGAGAAGGTCACCTACTCTTTTTACACTCATTCCCTCGATGATACCACTGCTAGAACCAAGTACAACAACCCCAACATTTGCCTCTTCAAGGTTTAATACAAGTCCTTTTGCACCGTTGTCAAACTCTACAACTTCTCCAGCCATAACATTGTTAAGACCATATACTGTTGTAACGCCATCTGCGATACCTACTACTTTTCCTACCTCATTGATATCTACATCAATTTCAAAGTTTTCAATTCTCTCTTTGATGATTGAACTTATCTCATCTGCTTGTAACTTAACTGCCACTGACACTCCTTTCTAATTTAGATAACTATAGAGATTTCGTAATGAAATCAATTAGTTGCTCTTTAACTTTCTGCTTCGAGAAGTTTACCTCTATACCCAAATCATCTACTACCACTTTGAGACCATCTAACTCTGTTGTCTCTTGTGTTAGTTTAATCGTTGAACCTGTATATCTCTTAAGAGTCTCTTCAAGAGTAGCTATACCATCTTCATCTATCTGCGATGAACTCTGTAAAACACCCTCATACTCATTTGAGATTACCTGTTGCTCTCTATTTAGCAACTTTGTTATTGCAGGGATTAAATCTAATCTTCTATTCTCTCCCAAGATTTTGATAAAATTCACAAGTGAACTATCTGCTTCTTTACCTAATGCACTCAAAATCATATCTGTTTTTTTATCAGTTGATACCATCGGAGATTTGACTACTACCTCTATCTCTTTGGCTGACATAGCTTCTGAAAGTGTATTAAGCACTATCAAGTTTTTTGGAAGTTTTTTAGTTAGTGAAGATAGTGCATTTGCATATCTTTTTGCTATTAGCTCTTCTACCATTATGCTACCTTCTTAGAGATGATATCTATGATTTTCTTCTCATCTAAGATAATATCACCATTTGTAATATTGTCATTAAGAACTTCATCAATTACTGTTCTGGCTGATTTTCTCTGCATCAAAGATAGCTTCTCTTCAAACTGCTTATCCATCATAGATAACTCATTTTGACCATCTAAAGCTATCTTTTCAGATAGATAAGTAGCTTCTAGTTTGGCATCGGCTACAATCTGCTCTGCTTTATCTTGACTATGTTCGAGACGATTTTGTGCCTCTTTTTCTCTATCTTTTGCCTCTTGAAGCTTCTTTTGTATCTCAGCTAGTTGCTCCTCGATACCCTCACTTCTACCTTTGAAAAAGTTTTTGATTGGGTTAGCCAATAGATAGTATAGTAATCCTGCAAAGATAGTGAAGTTTACTACTCTAGGTATAAAGTCATTATCTCTACCTGTTTGAGCTAGATAACGACTAGTCTCACCCTCCCCACTACTAGCTAAAAGCATAGCTGGTATCATAAATAGAGACAATAGTGCTAATTTTTTCATATTCATTCTCCCTATAACTTACTAAATTTAGCTTTTAAGCTCTCTTTGAAAAGAGGCATTTGAGATATTAAAGAGTTTTTTAGACTCTCCCTATCGTTACCTAGTTCTACTAGAAACTCTTCATATCTCTTCTCTAGCTCTTCCTGCTTTGTTTTGACTTTACTAGCAACCAACATCTTCTCATCGTTAATTGCTTTGTGTCTAATCTCTGCAGCTTCACTTTTAGCTTTGCTAATAATATCATCAGCTTTTATATTTAGTTCATCAGTATTATTACTAAAACTCTTTGCATCTTCTAAATCTTTTGCTATAGCTTCATCTCTATCATCCATAAACTGTATTAACGGTTGAAATAGCATATTATTTAAAAGAACAAGTAGGATTAGAAATAAAGCAAGAACGAACAACATCAGTGGTAAATGTATATCAAGCATTCAAACTCCTCGTGTAATTTCGCATTATTCTATCATTTTGGAGATGAGATATTGGTTAAAAGTTGCTATTTTTTGATTAATGTCAAAAAGTTTTCAATATCTTTTTCATTAGTCAAGCTTATAATAAGAGACTTATCTTTAATCTTATACTTAAAAGGAAGAGCCAAATTTAACTCTTTTTCATACTTAAGTAGTACATTTCTCATCTTTCTTTTTGTAGGCTTAATATCCAAATTATCTTTGTATCTCTTGACTAGATTTTCAGTCTCTCTCACACTTAGCTTCTGCCCTATTACACTATCAACTACAATCTTTTGGGTAGGCTCATCAAGTCCTATGAGTATCTTGGCATGACCTTGTGATATTTTGCCCTCAATTAGTAGATTTTGTACATATAGAGATAGATTTAGTAGTCTAATTGTATTGGTAATTTGTGACCTACTCTTATGAACGACAAGTGAGAGGTCATCATGAGTGATATTGTGTACCTCTAGTAGCTCTGAGTATGAGTGTGCCAACTCTATAGCATTTAGATTTTCTCTTTGGATATTCTCAATAAGAGCCAACTCACGAAGCCGTATCTCATCTATCGTCACATCAGCAATAATCGCCTTGATATGGGTGAGATTAGCCAACCTAGATGCTCTAAGACGGCGTTCTCCTGCTATAAGAAGATAGCCATCCTCTTTCTCTATCACCACAATAGGCTGAAGAAGTCCATGCTCAATAATAGATTGACTAAGCTCTTTTAGAGACTGCTCATCGAAGTGTTTTCGTGGCTGAAAAGGGTTTGGAGAGATACTATCTAGTGGCAACTCCTCTACTCTAGCCCCCTTGGCTTCTAACTCAAAGCTACCTATATCGCTAAGGTCTTTTTCGTAAGCCTCTTCTACCTCTAGTAAAATATCACTCAATCCTCTACCCAATGCCATATCAACTCCTTACTATTACAGTAGCTAAATCCCTATATGCTACAGAACCTTTGGAGTTTGTAGCATACTCTGTAACAGGTTGTCCAAAGCTCGGACTCTCTGCTACCTTGATACTTCGTGGTACGACAATACACTCACCACCCTTTTTGACATAAAAGAGCTTATCGTGAAAGTGATGACTCAAATCTGCTAATACCTGCTTGGATAGATTATTCTGTCCTGAGTACATAGTAGGCAGATACCCCTTTATCTCTAGCTTTGGGTTGATAGTCTTTTTGAGGAGGCTAACCGTACTACGAAGCTGAGCTAATCCTTCTAGTGCGAAAAACTCACACTGAATAGGAATAATCACAGAATCAGAGGCACTCAAAGCATTTATAGTAATAGGTCCTAATGCTGGTGGAGAGTCTATTATAATATAGTTGAATTTTGATGAAATATCTTTGATTTTCTCTTTTAAGACAAGCTCTCTATTCTTTTTGTTTGGATTATAAAACTCTTTTTCTATGCCTACTAGACCTATGTTTGATGGAGCTAATTTTAGATTTTTTATCTCTGTTTTGATTATCACCTCTGAAATATCTTTTGTACCTATTAATACATGGTATATATTAAACTCATAATCACCTCTATTGAAGCCTAAACTTGTAGTAGCGTTAGATTGTGGGTCTATATCTATTAGAAGTACCTTTTTGCCCCTCTCTGCCAAAGATGCGGCTAAATTTACTGCTGTTGTTGTCTTTCCTACGCCACCTTTTTGGTTAGCTATGCAAATAATTTCGCTCATCTTAAACTAAATACCTTTTTCTCTTCTATTATCAAAGAGCCATCATCGCACAAAATAGCATCTGATAGACTCTTTTTTTCATTTCCTATATGCACGGAAAAATTTCTATTTGAGTCAAATTCTATCTCAAATTGACTAAATATCTGCTTCCATTTTGGAAATTGTTCTAGTTGCAAAAGATAATCCTCAAAGAGTTTTTTGGCTTCAATATCGCTACGAAGTGCTTTGTAGCCATCGGGAGCTTTTTTGAGATTTATACCAATACCACAAACCAAAATATTATCCACCTTTTGAGTAATAGTCCCACCGATTTTATCCCCATCCAAATAGAAATCATTTGGCCACTTCAACCACACCCGACTATCATATTCCACAAGTATCTGTTTCATAATAAATGAAAAATATATAGAAGCCGATGAGAGAGGTAAATCACTAGGCAAAGAGTCTAAAGAGATAGCAAAAGAGGCAAAAAAGTTCCCCTCCACCCCACTCCACTCATTATCTCTACTTCCCACTCCACTATACTGCTCATCTGCGATAACCCCAAAAGGAACAGAGCATCTATCCTCTTTTAACATAGATATAAGATGTTTTTGTGTTGAGGGTACTCTTTTATAGTGGTGGATTTTCATGGTTTGCTCTCTCTATTTTTATCTAATAATACCCTTTTTTTCTATATTTACTGATGTTACGCAGTTTATAAAAAATTTGATATTTCGTAGGTTTGATAGAGTCTTGATACAAAAAGAGTGGATTGTAGAGGAGTTGGTCAAATGAAAAATACCACACAAATAAACAACTCAAAGAGGCTAAAGGAACTTTAGCCTCTCATCTAATATATAATAACTAGTGACACCCACACCCTGTGCCACAACTCTCATCATCTTTTGGCTCTTCTTTTTTGGGTGCTGGTGTGCTACATGCACTTACACCTGCTGGAGTTGTAGGTTGCACGGCACTATTATCAGCCCCACCCTCTGAGTTTACTTTGTCTATAAATATCAATAGATTTGATGCTGCCTCTTGGTATCTTTTGGCTGTTTGTGAGTCTGGTTTGTGGTATGTTATTGGCATACCTGTATCTCCACCTACTCTAATAGATGGTTCTATTGGTATTCTTGCGATTACCTCTGTATCGTACTCTTTGGCTACTGGCACAGTTGTACCCATACCAAATATATCAGACTCAGTCTCACACTCTGGACATATAAATCCACTCATATTTTCGATGATACCTGCTGTTGGAATATGTAGTTTTTTGAACATATCAAGGCTTCTTCTGCTATCATCAAGACTAACCTCTTGTGGAGTTGTGACGGTAATTCCTGCTGTTACTGGTACAGATTGGGCAAGTGTGAGCTGTGCATCACCTGTTCCTGGTGGCATATCAATTACTAGTACATCTAACTCACTCCATAAAATATCTCTCAAAAACTGCTCAATAGCTTTCATAATCATAGAGCCTCTCCATATTAGAGATTGTCCCTGCTCCATTAGTGAACCCATTGACATTATCTCTACACCATAGGCTTTTAATGGCATTACTTTGTTACCTTGGATTTCAGGTTTTTGGTCACTTACACCCATCATCCGAGGGATATTTGGACCATAAATATCAGCATCTAGTAGTCCCACTTTTTTGCCCTGCATCGCCATAGCTACTGCTAGGTTTACAGATGTTGTTGATTTACCTACTCCACCTTTACCAGAGCTTACCATTACGAAGCTTTTTACATGAGGGGCTATGTTTTTGCCACTTACTGAGTTACTAAGCTGTTTTGGTGCTTGTGGTGCTTTGATATGGATATTGATATTATCAAATCCTAATTTTTGAAGCTCTTTAGTTGCTTCGTCGTTTATCTGTGCTTTGACCTCATCTGCTGATGATGTAATATCTATAGTCAAAGATAGACTTTTATCTGATATATTAATATCTTTTACAAATCCAAATGTCACAATATCTTTTGTGAAACCGGGGTAAGTAACATTCTTCAACGCTTCTAATACATTTTCTTGTTTCATTAGTTATCCTAAGTTTATTGATTTGTAAGAGTTATACCACCTACAATCTTAAATTAGATTTAAAAATTCATAAATTTTTGAATGAGACTCAATTTATCTTATTTAAAGAATTACTAAAGCTTTCTATCTGTATAATCCGTTACAATTTGATACACAGTACGAAAATATAGGAATTTATTTGTCAAACACAACTTTAATACTACTAGGAGCAGGAAGCTCTTCTAGGTTCAAGACCTCTGTTAAGAAGCAGTGGCTATACACAGATGAAATCCCTTTGTGGCTATTTGTCGCAGAGCATTTTAATAGAAGTGCTAAGTTTGAGAAGATAGTTATAGTCTCAACTTCTGATGAGATAAAACTAATGCAGAGCTTTAGTGGAGAGTATGAGTATATCCTCGGTGGGGATAGTAGGCAGGAGTCACTATCTAATGCTCTATTTGGTATCACATCTACTTATGTAATGGTATCAGATATAGCTAGATGTTGTATCCCTGCTGATATGATAGAGAGGATACTAGAGGCTAGAGACAAAGGTGATGCGATTGTTCCCATACTACCTGTAGTAGATACTCTATACCTCAACAACCGTCCCATAGATAGAGAGGAGACCAAAATCATACAGACTCCTCAACTCTCAAAAACGGCTCTACTCAAAAAGGCTCTTGATACAGATAAGATATTTACAGATGATAGCTCGGCTATAGCCTCTATAGGTGGAGTGGTTAAGTTTGTAGATGGCTCAACCAAGGCTCACAAGCTCACCACCATAGATGACTTACAAAAGCTATCTTGTCTCAAAGCACCCTCTTCTAAGACGCTAACAGGTTTTGGTATAGATATTCATCCATTCCAGAGGAATAAAAAGATGTATCTATGTGGAGTTGAGATTGATGTAGATTACGGCTTCAAGGCTCATAGTGATGGAGATGTGGCTATTCATGCACTTATAGACGCTCTATTGGGTGCTGGTGGTATGGGTGATATTGGTGAGCTATATCCCGATAGTGATGATAACTACAAAGGTGTAAGCTCTCAAATCTTACTAGAAGATACTATAAGAAGAGTCAAATCTTTTGGATATGTTATCGGCAATGTAGATATGACTATTATGGCACAAACCCCACGGATTTTGCCATACAAAGAGTTGATGAGAGATAGACTATCTTCACTACTAGGTATTAGAAAGAATTTGGTAAATATCAAAGCTACTACAGCTGAGAAGCTAGGCTTTGTAGGACGAAAAGAGGGTGTTACTGTATATGCAGTAGCAAACTTAACTTATTTAAATTGGAAAAGAATATGAAAATAATTATTGTAGAAAATGAACTATATCTAGCTCAAAGTATCGCATCTAAACTAAGCGAAAATGGGTATGACACAGAGATACACAGCTCAATCAAAGAGGCTATGAAGAGTAGTGGGGCTGATGTATATCTCCTCTCTAGTAACCTCCCCGGACAAAATACAACTCCACTCATTAAACAGTTTAAAGATAAGATTATAATCTTGATGGTAAACTATATCAACAATGACACAGTAGGTGAGCCTATTAAACTAGGTGCAAAAGATTATATAGTCAAGCCATTTATGCTTGATGATTTGACGCGTAAAATCGAACACTATAAAGATTATCAAGCACTCAAACAACAAACGGCATTGTATCAAGAGTATATGGAAAATCTACTATGTGAGATAGAGACTGATTATAATGTAAATGAGCTAGTTACCCCTCTAGTGATAGAGACAAACTACCAAAGGCTAGTAGATAAGATAGTATTCAAACACGCTACTATGCGAAATATGATACTCACATTTATTCCTCTAAGCGATAAAGATTGGAGAGAGAAGATAGCCAATAGTGGAGATAGAAATTTATTATATGTAACAGAAATTCATACTCTCAAAAAAACAGATAGAGAGAATTTATTGGATATACTTACCAATTATGATTTTATACTATGTAGTACATCAAATTTAGAATCCAATTTTGAGACTATTACGCTCAATACAGACTCGAAGTTATATGACCAAAATGAGATTTTGACAATAGATGATTATGTTAAATTTATCGTAAATAGCTTTCAATATAAGTTCCCAGATACCGAACTCTCCAAAAAACTTGGAATTTCAAGGAAAAGTTTGTGGGAAAAAAGGAAAAAATATGGACTCTTCAAGAAAAAATAGCTCTCTATATATAGATGAAAAGATACTCTCTACTCTAGCCCTACTCAAATCAGGTCTCATATCTCCTGTGGATAGACTAATGGGAGAGCAAGAGGCAAAAGAGGTAGATGAGACAAAACTCTACAGAGGTGTATCTTTCCCATTCTCCTCTATCTTAGCACCCAAAGGTAAAAGAAACCACAAGACACTAGAGAGCCTCAAAAAGGGTGATGTAGTTGATTTGATAAACCTAAAGAAAAAAGTGGGTGAGATTGTAGTTGATGAGGTATTCAAGATAGATATAGAGAAGAGACTTTTAAATATCTATGGCACAAAAGATATATCGCACCCCGGGGTTAGAAACACTATAGGAAGACTAGGAGAGATAGCAGTATCAGGTGAATATACAGTAGATTATCCTCTAATTCAAGATAATATAAATCGCATACACAAGATGAAAATCAAAACAGGTGCATCATTTGTATCCTCTATGATGCTCTCAGCCAATCCATTTAATAGAGCCCACGAGAGAATGATAAGACAAGCCTTGATTGAGTGTGATATGCTTGTAATCTTTTTACGAAAACCATTTACAAATGATGGATTGCGATATGATATAAGATACAATGCCCTAGCCACATTTGTAGATAACTTCTTACCACGAAATAGAGTTATCATCATACCTTTTGAAAACTCATATATGTTCTCAGGGTACAATGAGCTTATACTAGATGCCCTCATATCCAAAAACTATGGATGTAATCAACTCGTTGTGGGTAAAAACCACGGAGGATTAGGGCTATATTATGATAAAAATAGACTCAACTCCATACTAGACCACGCAAAGGAGCTTAATATTCATATCAAGACTATTGATGAGTATGTATATTGTGATACCTGCAAGACTCTAGTAAGTACAAACACCTGCCCACACGGACAACACCACCATATACACTACCACTCAGAGTCTATACTCCAACTCATCCAAGCAGGACTCATACCTCCTGCTATACTGATGAGAAAAGAGGTATCTGCTAATATGTTATCTGCTCTATTTCCAGAGAGGTTCAAAAACCTACAAGAGATGCACTACTATCTCCTCCCCGGTTCAGGACTACTAGAGCAACAGAGTGAAGAGCAGTTCTATCTAAAGCTAATAAAACTCTATCAAACATCATCACTTACATAAAAAAAGGAAAAATTATGACACTACAGAAACTTTTTTTGACATTTGGAGGGGCAGGACTAAGTCCAAAAGCCCCCGGAACAGTAGGAACTCTAGCCTCTTTGCCTGTTGGTTTGGCTATTTTGTACTATTTGGGATTGCAGAGTCTATTTATGGCTACAATCGCTATAACTATCATAGGAATATTTGAAATCAACAAATATGAAAAAGAGACCCTAACACACGACTCACAACAGATAGTAATAGACGAAGCTTCTGGAATGTGGATAGCGTTAATGATAGCACACACTACGGCTCTATCTATGAGCTACCCTTATGCTATATATCTATCTATATTTTTGAGCTTTGTTACATTTAGACTATTTGATATTTGGAAACCCTCAACTATTGGCTGGATAGACAGAGAAGTCAAAGGTGGTTTGGGAGTGATGCTAGATGATGTACTAGCAGGTATAGCAGGAGGTGCGTTATCTGCTTTGATATTAGTAGGTATTGGTAGAGTTGTTTAAAATCAATAAATATATTAAAAATTAAAAACTCCTATTATAAATAATTAATATTATATTAGCTAAACTATAAAAAAATTAGACTTCTTCCAATAGATATATTTTAAATTTTGAAAAAAGTCTATTAAAATTTAAAGGGGTTCTTATGTCTAAACTTTTACAAATATTTATCTTCTCTCTTCTTCTTTGCCCAAACTACCTAAATGCTATAGATGATAGTAAAATTCCTCCTTCTCTTTTGGAGTGGAAAGATTGGGTGCTAGATGATGTCAAAGATATAGATTGTCCTATCGACTATAGAAGTGGTGTGACTCAATGTAGTTGGTATAATAAAATAGTGTTTAATGTAGATGAGAGTCGTTTGGATTTTAATATGAGTCTTACTCTCTATCAAAATGCCTCAGTGGTTACTCTTCCTCATACTCATCTAGGGTGGATAGATAATATTGAGATAAATGGCAAGAGTGTGGAGGTGTTGCAAAGAGGCGATAGAGCTATCGTGATACTAGATAAGGGCAAATATAATATAAAAGGCTCTATCCCCAAAGCAAGTGGTATCAAATATATAGAGATACCCACAAGTGTAGCCCTCGTAGAGCTATACAAAAATGGCACAAAGATACCCTCTGTAAAGATAGATAATCAATCTAGGCTTTGGATAGAGCAGAGTGGTGAGAGTAGTATCAAAAAAGGCTCACTATCTGTCTCTATATATAGAAAAGTTATAGACTCTCACCCTATGAAGATGCAGACATATCTGGACTTTAGAGTATCTGGCAAAATCCGTTCGGTGGTGCTAGATGGTGTGGTATTGGAAGGATTTTTACCAACAGAGATAGATACTAGGTTAAATGCCACTATCACAGATGATAACAAGCTCAAAGTAGAGCTAAAAGCAGGAGAGTGGAGTGCTACTATCTCCTCTTATGCTCCTAATAATTTAACAGCACTCAAAAAGCCAAAGAGTAAGTTTATCTATGCCAATGATGAGATATGGACTCTACAATCCAATCCTACATATAGGACTATCAAGATAGAGGGGGTCACCTCTATCGACTCCTCTCAAACTACTCTGCCTAGTATGTGGAAAAGCTTACCTGCGTATTTGATAGATGAAAAGTCTATATTTACAATCAAAGAGCTATATAAAAGTGCCTCTCAACAGCAGAAAAACAGCTTTACTCTAAATAGAGAGATGTGGCTAGATTTTGATGGAGATGGATATACAATTAGTGATAATATAAATGCAAATATATCACAGATTAGACGGCTAGAGTCTAGTAATATTTTGGACTTAGCCTCAGTATCTATCAATGGCAAACCGACACTAATTACCTCTATAGACAAAAGCACCCAAAAGGGTGTAGAGCTAAGAGAACATACTCTAAATATAGAAGCATCTAGCAGATATATGGGTAATATAACTATGCCCCCTGCCAATGGATGGAGTGAGAAGTTTGACTATATAAAGACCAAGATAAATCTACCTCCATCATGGAGACTATTTGCATCATTTGGTAGTGATAATGATACCTCATCATGGATAGATGAGTGGACTCTTATGCATATATTTTTGGTCTTGCTACTAATTATCGCTATATATAAACTATATGGTATCAAGTGGACACTACTTTCTGCTATCTTTATCATAGCATTGTGGCACGAAAGAGATGCACCTACTGAAATTTGGTTGGCTCTTGTAGCTGTTATATCTGTGCTTCGTCTGTTAGATAGTGGTAGGCTACGGAAGTTTTTGATGGTTATATTTGGTGGATTGGCCGTTGTAGCTATATATCAAGTGCTTATATTTGGTATATATGAGGTACGCACAGCTCTATATCCACAGTTGGAGTCATCTAGTTATAGTAGTTATGATAGATATTCTGAACCTAGAAAAGTGGTGCAAAAGTATGAAGATGAGGAGGGAGTTATGGGTTTAACTTCTATCGCGCCCCCAGCACCTAAATCATCTCTAAGAGATGGATTGAGAGAGACTAAATATAGATATATGTCAAAACCAAAAATAGATAACTCCTATACACAGATGATAATGCAAAATAAAATAGACCCAAATGCTGTGGTACAAACAGGTATAGCCAAACCACAATGGCACTGGCGTAGTTATAGCTTCTCATGGCAAAGTGGTGTAGGGATAGATGAGCCTTTGGAGTTGTGGTTAGTGCCACCTACACTTACTAAGATATGGAAGGTGATTAATATTATGGGTATTTTGTTTCTGCTTTATATGTTTTTGAGTGAGTTTATCAGACCTCTAGCCCTAAAGATAAAAGCTCCAAAAGTGCTATCAAATATAGCCATACTGCTATCTATATTAGCTATCAATCCCACACACACCTACGCTCAGATGCCAAGTGATAGTATACTTCAAGAGCTAAAGAGTAAACTCACCACACCACCTATCTGCCTACCCAACTGCTCTAGTATCCAGAGTATCAGCGTAACTATAGATAGTGATATACTAAAAATTGATATGAGCATATCAGCAGGTGCAGATATATCAATACCCACTCTAGGCAATCGCAATAGCTGGTTGCCTCAAAAGATATTAGTTGATGGTGTGGATACAAGTCTCAATCTAAATAGAGGAGAGCTATGGATAATGCTCAAAAAAGGTGAACACAAAGTAGAGCTATCAGGCTCACTCCAAAACCAGCAGATAGTTACACTATTCTCTACAATGCCTTTGAGAAACTTATCTATAAATAGCGATAAACTATGGAGAGTAAAAAGTGATGACAAAAGCTACATAGAGATAACAAACCTATCCAAAATCAAAGAGAAAATCAAAGAGGAGAGTAAAATATCTCCACTCATACATATAGAGAGGAGATTTTATTTCGGTCAAAGGTGGTATATAGATACCAAAGTAACACTTCAAAACTCCATTGAGATACCATACACACTAGAGTACAAACTACTGCCAAATGAGTCTGTACTCAACAAAGAGATAGAGATAAAAGATGGCAAAGCTACTCTACACTTAGGAGGAAATAGTAGATATTATCAGTGGCGTTCATCTATACCTATCACACCAAACCTAGAGCTTATCCCTGCTAAATCCAAAGAGATAGTAGAGATATGGAATATGGATGTATCCTCTATATGGAGTATAGACTATAGTGGCATAGAATCAAGCCAACACAAAAAAGTGGGCTCTATATTGATGCCTAGCTTCGCACCATGGCACAAAGATAGTCTCAAACTATCACTAGAGAAAGCCAAAGCAGTCAAAGGTGAGTCACTAACTATTGAGTCAAGCAAAATGAGTATAACTCAATCAAGCCACTACAGAGATATAGAGCTAAATCTAAATATAAAAAGCTCCAAAGCAACTCAATATAGCATAGAGCTAAAGGGTGTAGAGGAGTTAAAACCAGTAATAATAGACAACACAACACACTACCTAAAGATAACCAAAGATAGAGTAACCATACCTCTAAAAGCCAAAACACAAGATATAAAGCTATCGTGGAGAGAGGAGATAGCTAGTGATATAGATTATAAGTTCCCACAAGTAAATCTACAAAAAGATAGCACCAATAACTCTATCAAGCTAGAGCTACCATACAACAGATGGATACTATGGACAGATGGTCCACTTCTAGGACCTGCTGTACTTATATGGGGTGTATTGGTAGGCTTGTTTATCTTTGCACTTATACTAGGACGCATCCCAAAAAGCCCACTCAAAACAAGAGATTGGCTACTACTAGGAGTAGGTATAAGTAGCTCTAGCTTTATGATTATACTACCTATAGTAGCATGGGTATTTCTATTTTTATATAGAGACTACTTAGGAGAGAGGCTTAGAGGGTGGAACTTACATCTAATGAAGATAGTGTTAGTAATAGCCACCTTAGTAGCGATAATCACAATAGTATCAGCCATATCAATGGGACTACTAGGCAATCCAGAGATGATAATATCAGGCAATAACTCTTATGCTCATATATTAAACTGGTACAGTGACAAAACCTCCGGAGTATTACCACAGCCACAAGTAATCACAGTATCAGTATGGTACTATAGAGCCTTGATGTTGATATGGTCAATATGGATAGCGTTTGCTCTAATAAGATGGCTAAAGTGGTCATGGAGCATATTTAATCAAAAAGAGTGGAGATAATTTGAAAAATATTAAAATAAATAGTTACATATATATACTAACTCTCTTTTGGGGTATTTTGATTAGTATCCTAATTGGGTATTACAGTTATAAGACAAATATAGAAAAAGAGCAGATTAGATTTGATGCACTCACCAAAAATATTATTAATGATATTTATAATAGGATGGATACATATAGAGAGGTCTTATATAGTGGAGTGGGTTTTTTCAAGGCTTCAGAGCATGTATCAAGAGATGAGTGGCACACTTTTGTCAAAACACTTCAGATAAAAAGGTATTTCCCAGGTATTCAGGGGATAGGATATAGTGT
>Ga0193962_1000598_pt1 | contig 16579 bp, 20 predicted proteins | sample FB_5_MG_FD_140335 | JGI IMG/M metagenome (GOLD analysis project Ga0193962, IMG submission 140335) | Microbial mat bacterial communities from the Broadkill River, Lewes, Delaware, United States - FB_5_MG | ecosystem: Environmental > Aquatic > Freshwater > River > Microbial mats | place: USA... | reverse complement strand
TCGTATAGAGAAGTCATTACGGACATACTTCTCACCATAGTCAAAACTGATAAAATCACATCTTTGGGTGCTACTGTACATATCTTGGGCAAATTTCTCATAGCCTATGGCTACTTCACCTTGATTTAGATTATGAGATTTACTCCACTCTATCATCTCTTGGGGTGCTTCTTGCCATTTTATATCGTGATTTTCTACTATGGCTATCTGCTTATCTTTGAGAAGTTCACAAGGGAATGCATCAAAAATCTCATTGGCTACAAAAAAGGCGTAATCTACATTTACATCGCTTATATCGTTGAAGTGAGTGATGGTTATATCATCTCCAAACCTCTGTTTGATATACTCTAGTTGTGCTTTTTGTACCTCTGGTTGTCTCTCTACTATAGCAAACTTTAGAGTTTTGATTAGAGATGGCTCACAAGTGTATAGCCACTGTATCATATCACAAAGTAGATAGCCTTGGTGAGCTCCTATCTCTATTAGCCAACCATCTTTTGAGGCTTTTTGCTCTTGAAGTAGTTTGTAGAAGTAGTTGGCGATACTCGCTCCAAAGAAGCTACTGGTACTTACAGAGGTGTAGAAGTCTCCTCCTTTTCCTATAGCTTTGAACTTTTTGTAGTATCCCTCTTCTCCATATAGCCACTCTTGCATATACTCACTAAATAGCATTTTCCATCCGTATATATAGTTTGAGTAGTTGTATCTGTTTGTCTATTCTAAATATCTTTTGGTCTATCTTACGGATTTGGAGTGAGTTGTACATGATAGCAGAGTCTAGGCTCGTTTTCTCTCCTGCTTTTACTAGGTTTTTGGTGAGGCGATATAGATTTTTATATACCTTTTCATCTTTTCTAGCTAGGCTTATCTTTCTATTTAGGATATGTAGGCTATCTTTTATCCACTGATACTCTTTGTCTATACTATCTTTTTTATCCATTACTTGCACTGCTGATTTGAGCTTATTTACTCTTGCTGATTCTATATCTTTGTATGAGTTGAAATCTATAGGCATAGTTACAGCAAATCCATAAGAGTGATAATCCCCTTGCATTGATGCAAATTGTGGGTCACCTTTGGTATATTGTCCTCTTAGATAGACAGCAGGTAGGTATTTTGCCCAAGTTACTTTTACATTATCTGAAGCCTGTTGTGATTTGAATATATCTCTTTTTAGCTCAAGGTTTTTACTGCTATAGCTATTTTTACTCATTAGTTTTAGCTTTGGTAGTTTGAGCTTTTTTGGATTTTTATCACTTAGTAGCTTGAATTTTTGATTAAGCTCTAGTAGTGTGAGTTCTATCTGCAAAAGTGCTGTTTGGTCTTGACTCTTTTTGAGTATAGCTTGGTCTAGGAAGCTACTATCTAGTAGCCCTGATTGGTAGCTATCTCTCTTTTGACGAATATCTATCTTGTCGTTTTTTATCTGATACCTTAGCTTCTGTTGCTCTAGTTTTGCTTTTTTCATACTAAACAAGATTGATATAGCATCACCTATCATCATGCGTCTTTGGAGTTTTATATCTGCTCTATTTGCATTACGAAATGAGTCTGCATACTTGATACCATAATATATTCCACCTGAGCGAAATATAGGCTGGTTTACAGATACTGTGTAGTTGCCTTTGATAACTATATCACTCCCAAACTGTGTAGAGTAGTTTTTGCTATATGATAGCTGTATTGGAGCCATCCAACTATTTGATAGTTTATCACTCTCTAGCTCATTACTTTGGAGGCTATAGTCAAAAAGTAACTCTTTGTTTTTAGATAGAATACTACCCAACTCATCACCATATACACTCGTAACCAGTAGGCTACAGATTATTAATAGATTTTTCAAAACGCTTAAATCCTTCGTCAATTTCATTTTTGTTGATGGTTATACTAGGCAAGAAACGAACTGTATTTCGTCCTGCTTTTAGTACAATCAAACCATTTTTCATACTCTGCTTTATAATAGATACTTGAATATCTGCACTCTTGGCACGAAGCCCACGCATAAGTCCCAATCCTACAGCTTTTTCAAATAGATTAGGGTATCTATTGGCTATATCTTCTAGCTTTGATGAGAAGTGAATAATTGTCTCATCTATTATCCCCTCATCATAAAGATTGCTCAATATATCCAACACAGCCAAACCTGCACTAGTGCTTAGGTAGTTTCCTCCAAATGTACTACCGTGGTCTCCTGCACTAAAAATATCTTTGTGCCTTGTCATCACAGCACCTATTGGCACACCTCCACCTAGACCTTTGGCAAGAGTGATAATATCAGGTTCTATCTCATATAGATTGGAAGCTAGAAACTCACCACTCCTATATACTCCTGTTTGTACCTCATCTATAATAAGTAAAATATCTTTGGATTTGAGATGAGATGCTAGTTTTTGTATCTCTAGCTTCTCAAATGGCTCAACTCCACCCTCACCTTGGACAAGCTCTATCAATACTGCTACCGTCTCATCATCTATCGCTTTATATACATCATTTATAGACTTCTCATAACTAAATCCATCAGGGTATGGAGAGAAGTTTGGGGTGTGGAAGCTCTCTTGTCCTGTGGCTTTGACTGTAGTTATCGTGCGTCCGTGAAAAGAGTGTTCTAGCGTGATGACTTTATACTTTTTATTATTAAATTTAGTCTCACCATACTTTCGTGCTATCTTTATAGCACCCTCATTGGCTTCAGCTCCAGAGTTGGCAAAAAATACGCCCATATCATAACCACTAAGCTCTACAATCTTTTGTGCTAATTTTGCTTGAGGCTCTATCACTTGTAGATTTGAGATATGTATTATCTTGTTTGCTTGGGAGCATATCGCCTCTACTAGCTTATCGTTTCTGTGTCCTACAGAGTTTACTCCAATGCCAGAGGCGAAATCTATATACTCTCTACCATCTTCATCATATAGCGTCGAGCCGATACCTTTGGTAAAGTTTGTATAGTCTCTTGCGTAAGTTTGAAGTATATACTCTTTATCTTGTTGTTCAAGTGTCATTTTTTATCCAGTTAATATTTTAAATTTATTATATCCAATGATGGTAAAAAAAAGATAATATGGTATCATAGTGCAAAAATTATCTATACAAAAGGTATATATCGCAAATGTTTAATATTCTCAAATATTTAATCTTTATACTTCTTTTCTTCTCTGTTGGGCTATTTTATCTACTCTCTACACCCTTGGGAAACCAAAATATATATGACTATATCGACTATAGGCTTAGCAAAAAGACCGATTTTGATATAAAAGTGAAGTATATAAACATAGACAACTACCCTCAAGCTACTATCGAGCTTATCATAGAGGGCAAGGCTCATCTTATCCTCAAAGGGTATATGGACACAAGTGGAGTAGATATGAGATATACTCTTATAAGTGATGCTATATATAAGATAGATGATGATATTAATATATCCGGCTCTATCGCAGGAGACTACTCTGAGTTGGAGATAAAGGGTGAGGGCGTGGCATTAGATGGCAATATCTCCTATAGTGCTATCAAGTTTACAGACAAAGCAGAAGATATAAAGCTAAGTATGAGAGATATAAACTCTAGCAAACTACTTATACTATTGGGACAGAACTCTAGTATAGCTGGAGTTGCTAATGTAGAGTTGGATTTTAAGCTTATGCAAGAGGATAATATACAAGGGGCTTTTAGATACGATATTTATGATAATAACTTCTCAGGTATTCCTCTAAATATCAATACTAAAGTTGAGCTTTCAAATATGATACATAAGTTTAGAGTCAATATATCATCTCCATCTATGGAGATAAATGTCACCAATGGAGAGTATAAACAGGACAAAAAGATAGCCCATGCCCATTATGTGCTAGATATAGGAGATTTATCCAAGCTAGAGTCACTACTAGGGTATAAATATCAAGGTGTTTTTTATGCTAGAGGAGAGATGAGTTATGATAGAGAGCTTAATATTACGGGGCTTTCCAAATCTTTTGGAGGGTTATTGGATTTTATATATTTAAAAGACAATCTAAATGTCAAATTAAAAGATGTCTCTTTTGTAGATTTTATGAGTATATTTCCATACCCAAAGATAATAAGTGCCAATGCCACAGGTGAAATAAATTATGACTTCCTAAAAAGGAGACTATCTGTAAATACAGAGCTTAAAAATACAAAGTTTCTCTCTAGTCAGCTAGTAAATATAATATATCAAAAATCTGGTGTCAATATGATGAAAGAGGTCTTTGATGATAGCCACCTTGAAGCCTCATATCAAGATAGTATATTATTAGGAGATGTAGAGATAGCAAATGAGAAGAGCCATGTATTTATCACAAGTGTAAATATGAACTCACAAAAAAATACTGTAAATGCCTATTTTGATTTTGATATGCAAAAACAGGCATTCTCTGGTAAGATATATGGCTCTCTTAGTGAGCCTAAAGTAAACTTAGATATGCAGAAGCTCATTAAGTTTCAGATGAAAAAACAGCTAGATTCGATTATGGGCAAAGGAAATAGAATGGGTGTAGAGAAGATGATAGATACAATACCTATGGCAAATGTAGCAGAGGGCGTAGCTACTGAGGCCGCTTCATCTTTTATTGGAATGTTTTTTTAATCGTTGTGTAATTAGTTGATAAAACACACTTTTTGTGTTATAATAGTCTAATGTAAAATAAAAAGGATTTATTTATGATAGCTACAGCACCTACAAAAGTAAGAACTAATGTCTATTTAGATGCCGAGATAAAAAATAAAGCCAAAGAGGTATTTAAAAAATATGGTGTCAGTTTAAGTGATGCTATTAATATCTTTTTGACCCAATCTGTGATGGAAAAAGGGTTGCCTTTTGAGATGAAAATACCCAATAAAGAGACTCAAAAAGCGATTGAAGAAGCAAGAGCTGGTAAGGATATTGAACCGATTGATTATCATACACATATTGAAGAGATGAAAAAATGTATCTCAAACTAAACCTTAGTAAATCATTTAAAAAAGATTTAAACAAGGTGAAGTTTTCAAATGAATATTATGCAAAGTATGTGATATATCTAGGAAAATTATTATCTATGGATACATTACCGGCAGAAGCAAGAGACCACCAGTTAAAAGGTGAGTGGAATGGTACAAGAGAATTTCATATTAGTGGAGATTTACTTGTAATTTATATGATTGTAGATGATGAACTAATACTTATTAGAATAGGTTCACATTCGCAGTTATTTAATTAAACATATAAAAAATCAAAGGAAAAAAATGAGATATATCATAATCACACTACTACTAACAATCTACTCACTAGAGGCTAGATGTAATATACCAAACGACATCCGACCTCTTTTGGAAAATAGCTCACTAAATAGCCTCAAAAAGCATAGTGATATTAGAAGAAATTTTAATGCACTTAAAAATCTCTGTGTCAATGTCGTAAGCTTCAAAGAGGGTAAATATAGGTGGAGAATGTTACTTGTAACAAATCCTAAACAACAAAAAGGTGCTTTTTATTTCTTGCCTCATGATGATGAGAATAGTGCTTTTGATTCAGCAGTCTATGCCACACTCAAATATGGTGGTGGATTTTTGGCAGTGATGGCAAACAACAAAAGATACTTCAATGGACAAGACCCCAATCGTAACTTTGGAGATACCAAAAGAACAGCTAAGATATGCAGACAACAACACTACCCTGCCCCTAAATATAGCCAAATTGTATTTGATATAATAGATACATATAGAGGTAGAGGATTTCCATATATGGCTCTACACAACAACAAAAATGGACATAGTGGCAATGGTGGGAGTGGAGGAGTATCTATCTTGACATCAAGTAGAGTAGTCAAATCATACCCAGCACACAAAAATATCACCAAAAAAGATAGAGGATTAAGAGATGAAGACTCACTAGTATATATAGCAGGATTTAGCAAAACTCCCAATAGAGCTAAACTCCAATCTCTCCTAAATGAGGGACTAAATACAAGATATGAGATAATCAACAAATCATACAACGACTGCTCACTCTCTAACTATGTGGTACTAAATAAAAATAGTACAAACTACTACAATATAGAGTCACAACATAGAGACTCCAAAACCCAAAAGATTATGATAGATAAGATTATGGGATTAATTAAGTAAAGAGTTGGCATAATTTAATATACCAAATTAAAGGATTAAAGATGAAAAAGTATCTTATAGTTATGATTGCACTATCTGTAAGTGTGAGTTTTAGTGTCGCTGATACAATAGAGATAAAAAGTGGTGATGGGTATAGGTCTGATTTGACAACTGTACAAGGTACATTTAGAAGCAGACACCAAAGTAGATTTCCTTATGTATGTTATGACAAAAGAATTAGAGTAATGTCACATGGTGAAGAGTATCTATCATACAAAGGGTGTACTAGAGTAAATGTAAGCTGTGCTAGTACAGGACGAGCTCATTTTGGTAAGTATCCAAATGACTATAAAGCATACAAAGCACTACAAAGATGTAGAAATGCTAGACCTAGATTTGTAGATTAATCAATCTAGTTAGTGTTGTTTGGGCTTTCAATCAACACTAAACCTATACTCAAAAATTGTCATACTCTCATCTGAACTTACTGCTACTTTGATACCCTCTTTGTCACAGATAGAACGAACTATCTCTAATCCCAATCCAAACCCTACATTATCACTCTCTTCTTGATGAAATGGCTCAAATATCTGTTGGGTATCTACGATTTTATTTGAGTTACTTAGAAAGCTTAGTATGATTATACTCTCTTGTTTAGTTAGACTCACTACTATATCTGTATTTTTTTTGCCAAACTTAATAGCGTTGGATATATTATTATCAATCACTCTTTGTAGCTCTAAGGGGTTAAAACTTATATTGATAGATGGTGTTATTGTAGTGATGATTTTGTGATGATTACCTGAGGCTATCTCCTCAAAAAACTCTACTCTATCTATCAAAAAAGTAGAAAAATCCAACTCCTCTTTCTCATATACCAATCTATCTTTTTTGACCATATAGCCCAAATCATCATATATGGTACTTAGTATTTTTGCTCCTGCTTCTATCTTGCTTATATATCTGTTTTCGCTATACTTCATTTTGTATATATCTATATAGGTCATTATGACAGCTAGAGGAGTATTTATCTCATGGATAGAGTGTTTGATAAAGCTATCTTGGGCTTTGACTAGTTGATTGAGTTCGTGAGTCTTCTTCTCTACACTCTCTTCTAGTGATTTGTTTAGTTTTTTGAGCTTATTTTTTCGTTTATCTATCTCTGTGACCATACTATTGACATAAGCTACCATCTTTTTAAACTCCAAAAGGTCTATCTGATTTGGCTCTATTAGAGTATAACCCTTGGAGGCTTTTTTGAAAAACTTACTAAAGGTATCTATCTCTTTATTGATTATACGATTTACTATACCTAGTGTGATAGCCCCTAGACCCAATAGTAGCACTCCTAGAGACAAAATCTCCATCATAAACTTAATCAATCTACTCTTTAGAGCCAATTTTTGGGTCAATATAATTTTCTCTACCTCATCAAGATAGACACCAGTACCTACCATCCAACGCCATGGTGCAAATGATTTGGCATAAGATATTTTGGGAGTTACTTCATCTCTATTGGGTTTGAGCCACTTATATTTGACATATCCACCCTCTGGCTTTTTGGATATATCTATTAGCTCCCTAATGACTTCTACACCATCACTATCTACAAACTTATATAGATTTTTACCTCTATGACTACTCTGCACGGGGTCACTAAGATTGACTCCATCAAAATCATAAATAAAGATATACCCCGTACCATCTTCTCTCCCATATAGATACTCTATAGCATCTATAATCTCCTTTTGTAGAGTCTCTTCATCCATAATATCTTTTTTCTTTTTATAGGAGTGTTGGATAAACTTCAAGACACGATTTATATCATAAGATATTTTTGATTTTTGATTTAATATATACTCTTTTCGTATATTAGAAGCATCTCTTTCAAAATCATTATACTCCTCATAAATCACAAGCGTAATAAAAAGAAGTACAAACGGAGACATCAGCAACATACTCCAGATATGAATAGAGGTAATAGTTTTATTTTTGAACACTTTTTGCCTTGTGAGTAGGGTTTATATCTTATATATCATTTTGACACTACTTTTATTATCCTCTTGTGTTACTAGTTTTGTAAATCCATTTTTTTCATAAAACTCTATCACAGGTTTACAAGCAAAAGCATCTACGAGTATATATCTACCTCCTACTAAAAAGTTGGCATCTTCAATAAGAGTAATGGCATTAAAAAGTAAAAATTCACCAATACCTTTGCCTATATAGTCATCATCTAAACCTAGTTGTCCTATGAGATAGAAGTAGATACATTTTCTATTTTTAGAAAACCCATCTACCTTTTTGATAACCTCTTTTGAGATACCTTCTGTTAAAATTGGTTTCATAGAGAGTGTGAAGTAACCGATAACATGATTTTCTTTGAGAAGTAGATGTGTTTTAGAAGTTCCTCGATGTCCAAAATCCAAAGCTTTATTATGTAAAAACTCCTCTAAGTCTATATTTTTACTACATTTAAATGTTTTTACTAAACTATAAGGGTCATCGACTTGACTTAAGGGGACAAAGCTGAGTGTAGCTAAAAAATCTTCTAAATTATCTTTTATAAACAGAGCTATATCCTAATTTTTCTCTTTTTTTAGAAACTTTAGAGATAAGTCTCTCTCTTTTTTTATCCAAAGCTATTCTATCTTTAGTTTGAGAAAGTATTTCACACTTTTGGATAGACTTAATAGAGTCATCTGATAACTTTATATCTTCATAAAATACTGATGTCATAGATTATCCTTTTATTATATATTAAATTGAAGTATATCATAAAGAGTTCAAAGTAGTCAATCAGTTTGAGAGATTACCTCTAAGATAGATTGAGATACAATCATAGTCAGATTATAACTAAAGGATAAAAATGGCTTATATTGAACTGTGTAAATATGAAAATATGCAACCCTCAATCAAAGAGAAGGCGAAACCTATACTAGAAAAGAGTGGGAAACTAGGAGAGATATTTGAGCTTATCGCTCTAAATGAAGATATATATTTTGCTACTGATAATATGGTGCAGTCATACCTACTCAAAGAGACACTACTCCCATATAGTACCAAAGAGAGAATAGCTCTTCTTATCTCTATAGAAAATGGCTGTAAGATGTGTGTAGATGTACACAAAAATATAGCCAAAATGCTAGGTATGAGTGATGAGCAGGTAGAAGAGGTGATAGATGGTGTAGATGCTATCAACTGTTCAGATGAAGAGAAGAGACTACTCAACTTCTGTATCAAAGCATCAAGAAAAGATAACTACAAGACTCAACAATCAGATATAGATGAGATAAAAGATGCCAACTATAGTGAAGCACAGATATTAGAAGCTGTAGCTATCACAGGGTACTTTAACTATATCAATACACTATCAAATGTATTTGGATTAGGTCAAGAGGGTTAAATCATAAGAGGATAAAGGGCTACTTTATCTTCTGCTCTTTGGTAACTATACTAAATGATAAATCTCTTATCTCGGTATGTGCTTTGATAAACTCATTCATCTCTTCAAGTGTTACACTCTCTATCTTTTTGAGCTTTTCTATACTATAATCTAGTGGTCTATCGTTGTAGAAGTTGTTGTATGTTCTATAGAGTCTTTGAGATAGAGTCTCTGCTCTTAGTGGCTCACTCCCTAGTAGAAACTTCTTGGTATCATCTAGCTCTTGTTGGGTTATGCCATTTTTTACAAACTCATCTACTACCTCTTGGATAAGCTTTTTGGCTTCATCTTGTGTACTTAGTTTTGTCTGCATATATCCACTTAGGTATGATGTAGTTTTTGTTCTTTTGAGGGCTGAGTAGATACCGTAGGTTAGACCTCTTTTTACTCTTATCTCCTCCATAAGGCGACTTCCAAACCCTGCTCCACCTAGTAGATACTCAGCTATATCTGCTTTGTGTTGGTCTCTATTGGAGTATGAGAAATCAAAAGGAGAACCAAAAAATATATATGCTTGTTGGGTATCTTCATATATCTCTTTGGTCTCTTTTTTGTTTGAGGCTTTTATATTTTTTATATCTTTAAGCTCTACTTTTGGAAATATCTCTATCAATCTATTGAGATGTTTTTGGGCATCTTTGAACTCAATATCTCCACCTACTAGAGCTATCATATTGTTATACCCTAGCTTTGAAGATATGAAGCTTTGTATATCATCCAAAGATATAGTCTCTACACTCTTTAGTGTACCATCATAAGGATGAGATAGAGGAGTACCCCTAAACAAAATCTCACGCAAAGATGTACCTGCTATATAGTTGAAGTCACTCTTTTTTTGTCTAAGCCAACCTATCTTTTGGTTTTTGATATGTGTTAGAGCCTCTTGTGTATAGTTGGGGTCTTTTAGAAGCTCTACTAATCTATCTATAGCATAATCAAACTCACTCTTTAGAGCTGATACCTCTATTACAAAACTCTCTCTACCTACATGAGAGCCTAGTTTTATGGCGTGAGTATCTAGTTTGGTAGCATATCCTACACTTCCATCTTTTTGGGTGCCCTCATTTAGTATATCAGCAGATAGTGAAGCTAAGCCATCTTTGGTATTAGATAGATGTCCTGCATTTCTAAATACCAACTGTATAGATACGATAGGTACAAAACCACCCTCTTCAAAAATCACTGGTATATCTACACCTTTAAAGTTTATCTCTTTGATAATCGTTGCCATCAATACCCCTTGTATTATAAATATTAATATTATTATTTTTTTCATATTAGATAGCAGATGACTTGATAACCATAAGTTTCTCTTGGCTCATCTCTTCCATTGAGTAGGCGATACCACCTAACCCTAGTCCTGAAGATTTCGCTCCTCCAAATGGCATCCAATCTACTCTAAATGCCGTGTGGTCATTTACCATTACAGCCGTACCGTTTAGTCTCTTTACAGCATAGAGAGCTTTATCTATATTTGAGGTAAATACAGAAGCTTGAAACGAAAACTCTAAGCTATTGGCTCTATCTATGGCTTCATCTATATTGGCATAGCTATATAGACAAACTACAGGGGCGAATACCTCCATAGTGCTTACTTTGGCATCACTTGGAGGATTTGATAGTATCGTAGCCTCATAACAGCTCTCCCCTACTCTCTCTCCTCCACAAAGAAGCAAAGCTCCACTCTCAATAGCCTCTTTGACCCAGCTATCTACTCTATCTACCTCTGCGTGAGATATAAGAGGTCCTACCTCTGTAGTTGGGTCTGCTGGGTCTCCTATCTTTAGAGCTTTGGCTACACTCACTAACTTTTGGCTCACCTCATCAAATATGCTCTCATGTATAAATACTCTCTGGACTGATACACACACTTGACCTGCGTGATAAAATCCACCTTTGGCTAGTGCAGGGATAAGCTCATCTAAAGACGCATCATCTTCAACTATCACAGGTGCTACTCCACCGTGTTCTAATCCTACCCTAGTACCTCTACTCACTTTGGAGTGAAGATACCATCCTACATTAGCAGAACCTATAAATGTGAGATAATCTACATTTGGATGAGTGGCTAGATACTCAGCTTCTGGTATATCACACACTATAACCTGCGCCCACTCTGTAGGTAGTCCTGCTTCATATAGTATATTTACGAAGTTCAATGCAGACATAGGAGTATTTTCTGATGGCTTTATAATCACAGGAGAACCCACAGCGATAGCAGGGACTATCTGATGGACAGCAAGATTTAGAGGGTGATTAAATGCAGAGATGGCTACTACTACACCAATAGGCTCTTTCATAGTATAAGCCATACGATTGGTTGAACTTGCCGTATGTCCCATTGGTATCTCTTTGCCTCCAAATGCACCCATCTGTTCAATGGCTAGTTTTACACCATTGATAGCTCTTTGTACCTCTACTTTGGAGTCTATGTATGGTTTTCCTCCCTCATTGAGTGCTATTTGAGTAAGCTCTTCTATCCTGCTACTCATAATATCTACAGTTTTTTCTAAAATCTCTATCCTCTCATGAGTAGGTATCCATCTATCTCTATTTCTATAAGCCCCTTGTGCCAAATCTAGTGCTATATCTATATACTCTTTTGTATTGAACTCTATAGTGTCCAATACTCGTCCATCAAAAGGTGAAGTTACATCAATCGTATTCATTATATATCCTATTATTTTACTACTATCGAGCCTCTATATATAGTCTCTTCTTTTAGACATCTTACACATCTTATGTAGTTTGATTGCTTTACACTTCTAGCATACTGCTGTGCATCTGCTGGGAATACTACTAAATACTTATTTTGAGCAGTAGGTGTAGATGTCCAAAAGTCAGAGTCTGTATTATAGACAAATGGGTGATTTACTTTATCATGGAGATGTTTTAGCTCATCTGCTGTAGGGAGTCTCCAATCATGATAACCTGCGTAGTTTAGAGTCTCACAATATCTCATGGCATGTGCGAGAGTACCTGCTTTACCAAAAGAGTGTTCGTTTTTGTAAGCCCCCTCCTCTTTGGTAGTATAGAACTCATCTTGCCATATAAGCTTAGCATCATTTTCTATATATATTCTCTCCTCTTTACAGCTACCATTTGGGATAGGTGCAACAGGAGATGGAGCTACATCTCCTCCTGCTATTAGTGAAGCACTAGCCAAAATCATTATAGTTATTATACTTTTCATATCTTTTCCTTATTTTTATGGGTGAATAGTTATCTTCACGCCGTTTCTAACACCTCTCCACAACTTATCAAGGTCTCTGTTTGGTATAGCCATACAACCCTCTGTCCAGTCATTTGATAAAGTATAGCTATCTCCTCTACCATCTGCATTCCATTTTGGTTGTCCGTGTATCGTGATATATCCACCTGGTCTTAAACCTTTGGCATTTGCTCTTGCTCTATCTGCACTATTTGGATATGAGATTAGAAGTGATTTATAGAGTCTTGGGTCACATTTTTTGCGTATAATAGTGTAAGTACCCTCTGGAGTTCTATAATCTCCTGCTCTTTGTTTGTTACCTTTATCACCATTTTTACCTAGAGACATACGGAATGTATATAGTAGTTTACCACCTCTATAGGCGTACATTTTTCTCTTGCCTTTGTATGCTACTATCTTATCAATGAGATTACTATTGTCTATCTCTGCCCCACGAGAGAGGTCTCTATTACACTGTGCTGTTGCATAAGGTGTCTTATCTACTTTTCCTGTATAAGGCTTAACTCCACAACCACTAATAAATGCCAATACAACACCTACAACCAATATACCTACTCTAACTCTCATTCTTGTCCTTTTTAACTGAATTTAATACAAAACAGAAAACAATCAACCCCAATCTTCATTTTGGCTCTTTGCTTTATGTTTATCTTTTTTATAAGAGACCCCATTTTTGAGCTTTTGTAATCTATTTAGATTACTCATCTCAATCTCACGAATATCTCCCAACTCTTTATCTGTAAATATATCTACCAAACAGGTCTGTTTGTATATACGCTGAATATACTCTCTTAGCTGTTGATGATACTCAGAGTCTAGTTTAATCTCTACCCTAGCATCTAGATTTTTTTTAAGCTCTTGTAATTTTAGCACAAAATTATCTGCAAATACATTTTCATCTCTATACATACGAAAAAGATTTTTAGATATCTTCTCTAGTTGGGCTATATATTTTTGACGATTAAACTTATCAATCTGCTTTTGTGTATATCTCAAATCTAAAAGAGTCCCTCGCTAATCTCTTCATCTTCTATAGACTCTTTTTTCTCTATTATTCTCTCTTGACAAGATTTACATAGATAGCGATAGTTGAGCATATCATAGTGGATAGTATCACCCACTTTTATATCACTATAACACTCCAAACATACATTTGTCACTCTATCTATTATATCCTCTGTAGCCTCTTGAACGATAAAATCTACCCTACTCATTTGTAACTCCCTAGCTTCATCATCATCTTTTGAGCCTCTTCTAGTGAGTTATCTAGCTCATAAGCCTTGCTATATTGCTCGAGTGCCTCTCTGTTTTCACCCAAATCATATAGAGTATTGGCGTAGTTGAAGTAGTGAGGAGCATACTCATCATCTAGTGCTATAGATTTTTTGTGGTGAATTTTAGCTTGACTATCGAGATTGAGCTTGTGTAGAGTATTGGCTAGTAGTGCATGAGCCATATCATCATCACTATCAAGCTCTAGTAGCTTCTCATAACACTCTCTCGCCTCTTTGTAGTCTTCTAGTTGAATAGATACAAATGCCATTCTCTCTAGTGCTTCTATATTATGAGGCTCGATAATAAGTGCTGAACCTAGAGCTTTACTCGCCTCATCAAAATCCTCTCTATCTATAGCCTCATTTGCCATCTGCAAAAGTTGTGCCATACGAGTAGGCTCTACTCTTGGCTTCGCAAAAGTCTTCTCAGGTGAATTGATACCACCTATCTGTTCATCAGGCACATTCGCCTCAAAGTCTATACCTCTCTTTGGGTGTTTGCCAGAAAATAGCTGTCTAAAAAAGAGATAAAATATCCCCCCTGCGATTATAAAAAGTAGTAGTTGAAATGTAGTCATAGTCTCTCCAAAAGTTTATGTGACATAATAGAATAAACTAACTTAAATCCAAAGAAAATATGATATTATTATCCAAATCAATCAAAGGATTACTATGTCTTATAAGATAAAACTAAACAAAGATGAGCTTAAAGATAAGCTAACACCACTAGAATTTAGCGTATGTCTCAACCACGGAACAGAGCCACCATTCCAAAATGAGTTTCATGACCTCAAAGATGAGGGGAGTTATAGCTGTAAGTGTTGTAACACTCCACTATTTACATCTGAGGGCAAATTTGATTCAGGCACAGGGTGGCCTAGCTACTTTGCACCAATAGATAAAAATAATATAGAGGAGATTGTAGATAAGAGTCACGGTATGGTACGCACAGAAGTTAGATGTAACGCTTGTGGCTCACACTTAGGGCATCTATTCCCAGATGGTCCAGCTCCAACTTATGAGAGATACTGTATCAACTCAGCATCCCTAAATTTTAAGCCTAAGGCCAAATCATAATCAACATTACGATAAAATCTCAATATATTAACAAAAAGGCTAAACTATGGCAAAAATAGAGATTAAAAAAGCAGTATTAGCTTACTCTGGTGGACTAGATACAAGTATCATACTCAAATGGCTTCAAGATGAGTACAACTGTGAAGTAGTAACTTTCACAGCAGATTTAGGTCAAGGTGAAGAGGTAGAACCAGCAAGAGCTAAAGCCCTAGATATGGGGATAAAAGAGGAGAATATCTTTATACTAGATTTAAAAGAAGAGTTCGTAAAAGATTTCGTATTCCCTATGTTTAGAGCCAACGCTATATATGAGGGTGAGTATCTACTAGGTACTTCAATAGCAAGACCTCTAATAGCCAAAAAGCAAATAGAGATAGCTCACCAAACAGGGGCTGATGCAGTTAGCCACGGAGCAACAGGAAAGGGTAATGACCAAGTGAGGTTTGAACTAGGTTATCTAGCTCTTGACCCTGATATAGCCGTGATAGCACCATGGAGAGAGTGGGATTTGAACTCACGAACCAAACTCCTAGAGTATGCCCAGCAACACGGCATAGATATAGATGGCAAAGGAAAAGCCAAACCATACTCAATGGATGCAAACTTGCTACATATATCCTATGAGGGTGAACACCTAGAAAATCCATTTAATGAACCCGAAGAGTCTATGTGGCTATGGTCAGTAAGCCCAGAAGATGCACCAGATGAAGCTGAATATATCACAATAGGCTACCAAAACGGTGACCCAGTATCAATTGATGGCAAAGAGCTTAGCCCTGCAACAATGTTAAAAACTCTAAATGATTATGGAAACAAACACGGTATAGGACGCATAGACATAGTAGAAAACAGAATGGTAGGAATGAAAGCCAGAGGCTGTTATGAGACTCCGGGAGGAACAATTATGCTAAAAGCCCACAGAGCCATAGAGTCTATCACACTAGATAGAGAAGAGGCACACCTAAAAGACGAGCTAATGCCAAAGTACGCAAAACTCATCTACAACGGATTATGGTGGTCACCTGAACGAAAAATGATGCAATCAGCAATAGACACCACACAAGAGCAAGTAACGGGTGAAGTCAAACTAAAACTATATAAAGGAAATGTAATAGTAGTAGGAAGAAAATCACCAGTATCACTATACTCAGAAGAACACTCCACATTTGAAGCAGATGATGTATATGACCAAAAAGACGCAGAAGGGTTTATTAGATTAAATGCTTTGAGATTTATTATTGAAGGTAAGAAACAGCCTGATAGGATTGCTTCTTTGATTAAGTAAAAATCTATAAATCTAATCAACCAAATCTAATCAGTCCCAAACTTAGAGACTGTGAAAAAACATTCTTAACCAAGTCTTAATTTAGTGGGTTCTATCCCACTAAAATACCCAATAATTCACCAATATAATACAATAAAAATGCTATAATATCACTATCAAATGCCTAT
>Ga0193962_1000596_pt1 | contig 16601 bp, 16 predicted proteins | sample FB_5_MG_FD_140335 | JGI IMG/M metagenome (GOLD analysis project Ga0193962, IMG submission 140335) | Microbial mat bacterial communities from the Broadkill River, Lewes, Delaware, United States - FB_5_MG | ecosystem: Environmental > Aquatic > Freshwater > River > Microbial mats | place: USA... | reverse complement strand
GGCCTCTATAAAAAGTGATGAATCCTTCATTTCAACTGCGAAGTTTGGGATGGTTACCATTTTAATACCAAATTCACCATAGTCTTCTTCTAATGTTGAAAATTCACCAAGTCCATCCTCATAATAAGCAATAGAATTAATGTTTATGTTGCTAAGCGTGCGGTCATTTTCCGTGTTTTTTGATTCATCTATAAAGAAAAATGACGAAACGCCATCAAATTTTATACTTAATGATTTTTCTTTTTGCTTTTTTAAATCTAAAGAGATTTTGTCATCTAAAACATCGATTGCAAGTGTGTTTAATGTAATTTGTTTTAGATTATCCAATAGTGGATCTAATCTGTGATGCATTTATTCACCAACCTTTTCTTTCATATTAAATAATTAACATACATATTTTTATCACACTACAGATAAGAATGCAATGTTTTTTTGAAAAGTTCTTTTTCTTGTCACATTTTTTTTTCTATGGTATAATACGACCATATTATATGAAAAGCCTTGATAGGAAGAGTAGATAGGACGCATTTTATTAGAGAACTGGTCTTGGTGAAATCCAGTATTTGCAAACTATTGAATATGGCCCTTGAGCTTCATGACTGAAACTAAGTAAGTTATGACGAATAACACATGTTACGTGTTTAAGTAATTTACTTGTTGAGGCTATACCAGCGATGGTATGGTGAAGTAGGGTGGTAGCGCGAATAACCTTCGTCCCTTTTTGGGTGGAGGTTTTTATATTTTTTTGAACATAAGAAATAGTAATATTTCTGAGAATAAGGAGGCGTACAATGGATAAAGGCAAGTTTTATATCACGACGGCAATAGCATATACATCAAAAGTTCCGCATATTGGAAACACATATGAAGCAATTTTAACAGATGCAATTGCTAGATTTAAGAGAAGTGAAGGTTATGATGTACATTTTTTGACAGGTACAGATGAACATGGTCAAAAGATTCAAGAGCAAGCAGAAGCGGATGGTTTATCACCTCAAGCTCACGTAGACAATATTGCTGGTGAGATAAAAAGAATTTGGGACTTCATGAATGTAAGTTATGATCAGTTTATTAGAACGACAGATCCAGTTCATAAAGAAGCAGTTCAAGGGATTATGAAAAAGTTATATGATCAAGGAGATATTTACAAAGGTAGCTACGAAGGTGCTTATTGTACACCATGTGAATCTTTTTGGACAGACTCACAATTGAATGATGGTTTATGTCCTGACTGTGGTGGACCAGTTACACAGGCAAGTGAAGAAGCTTATTTCTTAAAATTGTCTAAATATGCAGATAGACTAGTTAAGCATTATGAAGACCATCCAGAGTTTATTTGTCCTGAGTCTAGAAAGAATGAAATGATTAATAACTTTATTAAACCAGGACTTCAAGATTTATGTGTTTCTAGAACATCATTTAACTGGGGTGTTCCAGTAACCTTTGACGAAGGTCATGTAACATATGTATGGGTAGATGCATTATCTAATTATATTTCTGCGATTGGCTATCACCCAGATAAAGAGAATAGTGAATTATTTAATAAATATTGGCCAGCAGATGTTCATGTGATTGGTAAAGATATCGTTCGTTTCCATACTATTTATTGGCCAATTATGTTAATGGCATTAGGAGTAGAATTACCGAAGACGGTGTTTGGTCATCCTTGGCTATTAACAGGCAAAGATAAGATGTCTAAGTCTAAAGGTAATGTGATTTATGCTGAAGATTTAGTGAATCACTTTGGTGTTGATGCAGTGCGTTACTATGTTCTTAGAGAAATGCCTTATGCTAATGATGGAACGATGACATATGAGTTAATGATTAGTCGTATTAATACTGATTTAGCCAATATTCTTGGTAATTTAGTAAATAGAACAGTTGCTATGGCTCACAAATATTTTGATGGTATTATTCAAGCACCAACGGCGAAAGAGGCACTTGATGATGAATTAATTTCATTAGCACTTAGTACCTATGATCGTGTTGAAGAAAAAATGACTGCCTATAAAGTATCAGATGCCTTAGAAGAATTATGGGTACTTCTTAGAAGAAGTAACAAATATATTGATGAAACGACACCTTGGGCTTTAGCAAAAGACGAGACACAAAAGGAACGTTTAGGAACAGTTCTTTACAACTTATTAGAAACTATCCGTATTTCTTCAGTCTTGCTTGAGTCATTTATTCCTGAAACTGCTAAGAAGATTCAAGAACAAATTAATGCTGCTAATACAAGTCTAGCGTCAATAAAGTCATTTGATGGGACACTTGTTGGAAGCAAAGTTGGTGAAGGATCACCTCTGTTTGCACGTATTGATGAAAAGAAAAAGTTAGAAGAAATCGTAGGACCTGTAGTTAAAGATGAAAAAAAGCCTGAAAAGAAGAAAAAAGAAAAGAAAGTGGAAGCCAAGGGTGAAATAACAATTGATGATTTCGTAAAAGTTGACTTTAAAGTTGCTGAAATAATTAAGGCTGAACCACATCCAGATGCGGATAAATTACTTGTCCTTCAATTAAAAGTTGGTGAGGAAGTGCGCCAAGTTGTTTCTGGTATCTCAAAACACTATACACCAGATCAATTAGTTGGCGAAAAGGTAATTCTTGTGGCAAACTTGAAGCCTGTTAAATTAAGAGGTGTTCAATCTAATGGTATGATTTTAGCAGCAACTGGTGGTAAAGATTTGAAACTTGTTACTGTAGATATGCCATCTGGCAGTACTGTTTCATAGCAGTTGTTGAATAAAAGTATAAATTATAACATCCTCAAGTCATTATGTGACTTGAGGATGTCTTCTTTTATAATAGAAAAAGTAGAGGTCTTAAGGCATTAGAGAGATATGATATAATAAATAAGATATAATGAAAAATAATAGAAATAAATATAGAATGGATGTGATTAAATGTTATTTGATTCTCATGCCCATGTAGATTCAGAACGTTTTGAAGGTGAAAGAGAAGAGATTATTGAAAGAGCAAAAGCAGCTGGTGTGTCCCTAATTATGAATCCGGGTGCGAGCTATGAATCATCAGTAAAAGCAGCGGAGTTATCAGAACAATATGATATGCTTTATGCAGCGGTTGGTATACATCCTCATGATGCAGATTCTGTTGACGATATGATGCTAAGTCTCATAAAAGCACTTGCAAGAAAGAAAAAAGTAATGGCCATTGGTGAAATTGGTCTTGATTATCATTATGATTATTCGCCGCGTGGTGTTCAAAAGAAAGTTTTTATTGATCAAATTCGTTTAGCTAAGTCACTAAAGTTACCAATTATTATTCATGATAGAGAAGCGAATGATGATGTTATGCGTATACTAAAAGAAGAAGAAGCATTTGAGACAGGTGTTGTATTGCATTGTTTTTCAGGTAGCGCTGAACTTGCACGTCAATACGTTAAACTAGGGGCTTATATTTCAATTGCAGGTCCACTGACATTTAAAAATAATCGTAAAACCGTAGAAGTTGTAGAAGTGGTTCCAATTGACCGACTTTTTGTTGAGACGGATTCGCCATTTTTGACACCGGTGCCTTACAGAGGAAAGCGTAATGAACCAGCATATGTTCAACATGTTGCTGATAAAATTGCAGAAATAAAGGGACTTACTTTTAAAGAGGTTGCAGATACAACAAGAGAAAATGCTTGTCGTTTTTTTAATATAAAGTTAGATTAATTAAATTTTCGGGGTGAATTAAATGGAGCGCTATTATCGTAATTTAGTCATCATTGCAGTTGTCATCTGTTTGGGTATTATTGTTTTAAACACAAGTTTAAAAAAAGAAATTATTATTTTGGATGATCATCAAACTTATCATGTTAAAACTTTTAAGACGGACATGACAAAGATGTTTGATGCTCACGGTATTACATTGGCATCAGCAGATAAGGTTATTCCATCTTTAGAGACGCGTTTGGAAAGTGGTCTTGAGATTCAAATTGTACGATCCTTTCCAGTCACTATAGCAATCGGTGAAGAGTTAAAGCTGTATCATACGACGTTACTTAAAGTTGGTGATATTCTCAAGGAGGCGAATATATCGTTAGGGTCTCTTGATAAGGTTTATCCAAGTGTTGATCAACTTTTGAAGGGAGATCGAAAGATTGAACTTGTTAAAGTAGAGAAAAAAATGATTGAACATATAGAATCGGTCGCATATAATGTAGAAATGCGACGAACAGAACATTTGAAGTCAGGAAATGCTGAGGAAAAAAATGCGGGGTCTTTTGGTGAAGCATTGGAACAAGTAGAAGTTCTTATTGAAAATGGTCGTGAAGTAAGTCGTCAAGTTAAAGAGTGGTCTTACAAAAGACAAGCAGTAGATGGGCAAGTTTTGAAGGGAAAAGAAAAGTTTTTAGTTCTTTCAGATGGGACGCCTTATCGTTACTTAAAAGTATTGGATATGGTGGCAAGTGCTTATGACTTGTCTTATGCGAGTTGTGGAAAATATCCTGATCACCCTCAGTACGGTATAACTTATTCTGGAACAAAAGCACGACCAGGCGTTGTTGCTGTAGATCCAAGAGCGATAAAATTGAAATCCAAGCTGTATGTAGAATCACTTGATCGAATGCAGGACTATGGGTTTTCGTCAGCAGAAGATATAGGGGGTGCGATTAAATCTAATCGTATCGATTTATTTGTTAGTGATAATGCACAAGCGATGCGCTATGGTATCCGTAGCGTTCGTGTTTATGTGTTAGAAGATACATTTGATGAAACATTAATGGTTGGATATTCTAAATAGAAAGTAGTGACAGTATGATCAATATAAAAGAAGTTATTGTTGTTGAAGGTAGAGATGATGAAACCGCTGTAAAAAAGGCGTTAAATGTTGAAATTATCATTACTCATGGATTTGGCATAACAGAGCGCACTTTTGAAAGGATTGAGGCCGCAAATGAGCGCTGTGGTGTTATTATATTTACGGACCCAGATTTTGCGGGAGAGCAAATAAGACAACGTATTTCCAAGAGGATTAAAGGCTGTAAGCATGCTTTTTTACCTAGAGAAGAAGCAAGAAAAGGTGATGACATCGGCATTGAAAATGCGACACCGGAAAGTATTATTGCTGCACTGAGTAAAGTGCATACAATTGTAGATAATCAACGCAAAGAGTTTTCATTAACAGACTTGGTTCGAGATGATTTGAATGGATTCAATTCATCAGTTGAGCGACGTGATGCATTAGGAAAGGCATTAGGTATAGGTTATGGTAATGGTAAACAGTTGCTTAATCGATTAAATCATTATGGTATTACGAGAAAAGAGTATGAACAAGCGCTTAGTTTGATAAAGAAAGAGAGTGAATAAATGTTGAGATTAAGTTCTCCAAGAACGATTAAGTATATTATGGAGAAGTATGGGTTTAAGTTTTCAAAGAGTTTAGGTCAGAATTTTCTAATTGATGATCAAGTTATTGAAGATATTATGGAAGGGGCCGATGTTGGTTCTGAAGATTGTGTATTGGAAGTTGGTCCAGGGATTGGCGTAATGACACAGGCTCTTGCAGAGCGTGCAGAAAAAGTTGTATCGGTGGAAATTGATTCAAGTTTATTACCTGTATTAGATGAAACTCTTGCACCCTATGACAATGTTAAAATTATCAATAGCGATATATTGAAAATAGATTTACGCCAGCTAATTGAAGAAGAATTTAATGGTCGTCGTCCAAAGGTTGTTGCAAATTTACCTTACTATGTAACAACGCCAATTATTATGATGTTTTTAGAAGAGGGAATTCCAGTAACTGATATAGTGGTAATGGTACAAAAGGAAGTTGCGGAGCGTATTGTATCGGCTCCAGGAAATAAAATTTATGGTGCTCTTTCAGTAGCAGTTCAATTTTATTCAGAGCCCTCAGTTATTGTCAAAGCGCCAAAAGGCTTGTTTATGCCGCAGCCCAAGGTAGATTCTTTAGTTGTAAGAATGAAGATTCGAGAAACGCCAAAAGTAGACGTAAAAAACAGAAAGTTATTTTTCCGTGTTGTAAAAGCTGCATTTGGTATGCGTCGTAAGACTTTATTAAATGCATTATCAGCAGGGCTTGGTATATCTAAAGATATGGTAAATGAAGTGATGGGTGCATGTGATATTGATCCAAAGCGCCGTGGAGAGACACTTTCTATTGAAGAATTTGGCTTGTTAGCAGATAGATTTGAAACGAAGATGGAGACGTCTTTATAAAAATAAAGAATGATATTCAAAAAAGACCTGACTAGGTCTTTTTTTGTGCGTCCTTATAATCTAAATAGGCATTTAAACCAGGTAAATAATCTAAAATTCCTTGTGGAGAAATATGAAGTAAAAATTCAGAACGCATTGCCTTATATGGAATGGATTTACGTTTGTCTTTATTGTTATAAAATGTTTGAAGATCCTCATAAGGGACCAAGTAGTACTCATCGCAAAATTTAAAATGTAGGATGATAAAAGCGAGTCCATTTTGGCTGTTGATGTCACGCATAAATTCCATTTGATGTGAATGTATATTTGAAAGCGGCAAACTTTTTAGACTGGTTTCTTTTGCATCAAAAGCAACGCCAACGCCTTGAATAATGCCCATAAAATCCACAGTTGATTTTTTTTCAAAAAAAGCTCTTGTAATTACTTTATTGCTGTCTATTTCAACTACCTTGATAGGTGTGCTGATTTTATCCACACGTCCTAAGTGTTTTTGGCGATAATATTCATTTGCATGATGAATTATTTCTTCAAGTATATCACCACGGAGCCCTCTTGAACGCCAAGTAGTCATTGAAATCACGTCCCTTCCCTCTTATTGTAACGCAAATAAGTAGGTGGCGTCTATTTTTTATTGAGTTACAAACATTTTGTGTGGATAAGTTGTGTATAATGTGGATAAGTGAGACATTGAGAAAATAAGAATTTGATTTACAGTGCAAATATGAATAATAATTAATATTGTTGGTGTTGAAATGAATTAAGATATTTGTACTTTGCAATATTGTTCGTGAAATTGTCCAGAATATGTTAAGAACTTGTGGATAATTAAAATTCAATGACATTTAAACCACAGTCTTGCTGTGGATATAAGAACTTTTGTAAACTATAGGAGAGGTGAATAAAATGACGAAATATTTTAAACGATTATTAAGCATAATTTTTATTTGTATGACTTTAACAACAGCTACTTATGCAACTGTTGCTACTGAAGTTTCAGTAGGAGGAGTACGGAATACGACCGCACAAATATATGATGGATTAGTCCGTATTAATACATTAGCATTTGAGAACAATGGTGTTAAGGAGCCGATACTCCTTTATCAAGGGAGCTATTACTTGCCAATGACACCGGCTATTCTTAAAAACCTGGGTATGACAGTAGCAATATCATCGGAGGGACTTTTTGAGTACTCATTATCAGTGCCGCAAGTAGTGGCTATTCAATCAAGTTTATCTAAATATGATCACCATGAAATGCGAGTGCCTGTATATGTTTATCAAAAAGATGTTTCTATTAATGGCTTTGTGATTTCGGAAGAGGAAGTTTTTCATCCGGTTATTATTTATAATAATACATTCTATTTACCACTTACAGGTGCAGTTATTGAAACTGGACTGGAAATTGACTTAGAATTTACAGAGGAGAAAACATTAACGATCCATCGTAATTTAGATAAAATGATTCAGGGAACAGTAGAATTATTCCCTGATGATGCTAAGAGAGTTTTTTTTGAAACAGCTGAGAAGGATTTGATGCAATTAAAGGAAAATCTTCTTGAATCAGGAGAGCATTTTGTCCTTGATGGTCAGGAACAATATGTAATGGAGACTGATGAGGGAGAGGACGTTTACGTCATATTTGATGATGGTAGTTGGCTGGTTGCTTCACAGCCAAAAGATGTAATGGGTACAGTCTTGCATTATTTTGCTGAAAATGGCGATCGGTATATAGGGCAATATAAGAATCAAGCATTTAGCGGTCAAGGACGGTATATTGATGTAAATGGAAATGTAACAGCAATAAAGCCATTTGAACATACTCCGTCAGAGCAAGCATATTTAGATCGCTCTGTAGCGTATTTGGAGTATATGCCATTACTTACTCTATTAGTAGAGTTTTCGGATGAATCAATTATTGGATCAGAAGAAAAATGGTACGAAAAAATATTTGGTCAAGATCAGAATACTTTAAGAGGTTATTATAAAGAAGTAACTCATGATGCTTTGAATTTAATACCAGCACTTGAAACAGATGGAATCATGAACGATGGTATTATTAAGATAAAGCTAGATAGGCCGCATCCAAATACAGGTCAGGAAATAGGTGAAACACGGGCATTGTTAGAAGAGATTGCACTTGCACTTGAAGATAAGGTGGCTTTAAAAGTATATGATCGCAATGATAATGGCGTACTTGATCAAGAGGAATTAGGAGTACTTGTTATTCTTGCGGGTTATGAAAGTTCTAGAACAACACCAGCAGACTATCCTCAATTTAGAGCACATCATTTATTTTCAGATATAAGCTTGGCAATGGTAGATCAAATAGGTTTGATGAACGTTATATACGTAAGTGAATTAGAATATTTTTCGGGTGCTACAGAACTTACAACCATGGCCGTTTTTGCTCATGAGCTAGGGCATCAATTTGGTCTTCCGGATTTATATGATATTGATGATTCCTCAAAGGGACTTGGACCTTTTTCACTTATGGCTGAAGGAACTGGAAATTATTATCATGGTCAACGGCCGGGAGAGGTTATTGCTCATTTTGATCCATGGAGTTTAATTCAATTGAAGGCTGTGACGCCTGACCTTATTAACTCATCTGGTGAATATGAGTTAAGTAGTATGGAAACGGGTAATTATAATATTATTCGAATTAATACAGAGAATGAAAATGAATATTTTTTAATAGAAAATCGTCGCGTTGAAGGACGTGATTTAGGGTTTCGTAATTCATTAAGGCAAAATGGAGGTATTCTGATTTATCATATTGATGAATCAATTATTAATGAAAATTATGAAACGAACACCATAAATAGTAATGAATCGCGAAAAGGTATTGATATCGAGGAAGCAAGTGAACGTACAACAGGAGCATTACTTGATAGTAATGAGTATTCAGAAAGATTGGCACCCTTTTTTACTGCAAAAGGTCAATCATTGTTTGGAGAAGTAACAAAACCTAATAGCTCACTCAATGATAGAAGTCAGAGTGGCATTATGATTGAAGTGTTAACAGATGGTCCAATTTCAAAGGTTCGTATCACTTTAGATAATTAACAAGATGTACCGGAACTGTTAACAAATTATGAATTCCGTTGACAATCAAAATAATCCTGCTATGATGTATGTATACCCCACTGGGAAGGGGGGTGAATGAAATGGAGGACAAGGATGATTAGTTTTACGAGAGAAGCTCATGAGGAGCTAAAAAAGATGATGGACAATCGTAGAGACAATGATTACGGTATTCGAATTTTTGTTAAGACAGTCGGTTGAGGTGGTCCTATATTTGGTGTTTCTTTGGATAAGAAATATGAAGAGGATGAAATATCAGTTGAACAAGAAATCCCATTTTACATTGACAATGGTCTAGTAGAATACTTTAAAGGGTTTCATATAGATTTTGTAAGTGGATGGATTTCAAAAAGATTCTTGATTGCGCCAGTAAATGGTCAAGCATCAAGTTGTTAATGGAGGAGAAAATTATGGAAAAAAAAGTAGTAGTATTTACAAGTGATACATGTGGCTATTGCCATATGGCTAAAGATTATTTAAATGAAATTAATGTTGCTTTTGAGGAGCGAAATGTATCTTCTGATTCAGCGGCTAGAAAAGAATTAATGAGTAAGGGCTTTATGGGTGTACCTGTAATTTACGTAGATGATGAAATTATTCAAGGTTTTGATAAGAATAAATTGGATGACTTGTTAAAATAATAGATAGAAAAGATAAATGGCTGTGACTTTATGTTGCAGCTTTTTTTATGTTCAATTTTTGATGTGGCTAGGTCTGATTGTTTGAAATGGATAGATATGGATATATGAGTATTATATTTGGGGCGAGAACCATTTACATGAAGGTAACTTTTCGCTAAAGCGAAAACCGTTTAATTTTGTAACTTGGATCGTGTTACAAAATTTACACTGTATTAGTTGACAATTTAACAAAGTTAGTTTAATATTTAACCATACCCCTAGGAGAGGGGGTTGAAAGAACACGAGGAGGAAAAGTTATGAATAAGAAAATAGTAATTGTTGGTGGTGTTGCAGGTGGTGCAAGCACAGCGGCAAGATTAAGACGTATGGATGAGAAAGCTACAATTGTTATGTTTGAAAAAGGTGAATATATTTCTTTTGCGAATTGTGGTCTTCCTTATTATATTGGTGAAACGATTGAAGAGAGAAGTGCTCTGTTAGTACAGACACCAGAAGCGATGAATGCACGTTTTGGAATTGATGTACGTGTTAAAACAGAAGTGCTTAGTATAGATAAAGAAGCAAAAAAAGTTGAAGTAATTAATCATGAGACTAATGAGAAGTATACAGAACATTATGATGTGTTGGTATTATCACCAGGTTCTACACCACTTAAGCCACCAATTCCAGGAATTGATGCACCAAATATTTTTACACTGTGGAATATTCCAGATACAGATGCAATTAAGGCCCATGTAGATCGCGAAAAACCTAAGCGAGCTGCTGTTATTGGTGGTGGATTTATCGGTCTTGAGATGGCCGAAAATTTACATGATAGAGGTATTGAAGTTTCAGTTGTTGAGATGGCTGACCAAGTTATGGCACCAATTGATTATGAAATGGCACAGACTGTTCATAAGCATATGAAAGATTTAGAGGTAAATTTATATTTAGGTGATGGAGTTAAGTCTTTTGAATATAAGCATGGTGTGACAGAAGTAACTTTACAAAGTGGCGCAACATTAGAAGTGGATATGGTTATGCTCTCTATCGGTGTAAAGCCTCAATCTAATTTAGCAAAAGAAGCAGGTTTAGATTTAAACCAACGTGGTGGCATTGTGGTTGATGAGTATTTAAAAACATCAGATCCTAACATTTATGCGATTGGTGATGCTGTAGAAATCATAGATTTTAATAGTAAAGATAAAACAATGGTACCTCTAGCAGGACCTGCAAATAAGCAAGGTAGAATCTGTGCAGATAATATCTGTGGACTTGAGCAAACATATAAGGGTACTCAAGGTACATCTATTGCAAAAGTATTTGAATTAACGGTTGCGGCGACAGGTGTAAATGAAAAAACACTTAAGCGTGATGGTAAGGTGAATGGTAAAGATTATCATACTGTGATTACGCACTCTAAATCTCATGCGGGTTATTATCCTGGCGCTATTCCAATGGCTATTAAGCTAATCTTTGCTGATGATGGAAAAGTACTTGGTTCTCAAATAGTAGGATATGATGGCGTTGATAAGCGTATTGATGTTATTGCAACTGCTCTAAGATTTGGTGCTTCAGTATATGATTTAACAGAATTAGAATTAGCATATGCACCACCTTATTCATCAGCAAAAGATCCAGTTAACATGGCCGGTTATGTTGGTGAGAATATGTTAAAAGGTAGAATGAAGGCATTCCATTGGGATGGTGTTGAATCAATTGATAAAGAAAATACAATTATTCTAGATGTTCGTGAAGAAATTGAAACAGAATTAGGACTTATTTCGGGCTCTGTAAATATTCCTTTAGATAGTCTAAGAGAACGTCTTGGCGAACTTGATAAAAACAAGAAAATTATTGTTTATTGTGCGATTGGTCTTAGAGGTTATGTCGGTGCCCGTATCTTAATGCAGAATGGTTTTGATAATGTTTATAACTTCTCTGGTGGTTATTCGACCTATGCAAGTGTCTTCTGTCAAGATTCAGGTGATATGTGTGGTGGCCTAACATTTGATATGGAAAGCGATAAAGAGTTTTCTGAAACAGGTGATGTAGAGCATCATGAGGTTCAGGAAACTGGAGAAGTTGTTAAATTAAACGCTTGTGGCTTACAATGCCCAGGTCCGATTTTACAAGTATATAATACATTAAATGAAATGAATAATGGTGACCTATTAGAGGTAAAGGCAACAGATCCAGGATTTAAGAGCGACATTAAAGTATGGGCAAATAAAACTGGCAATACACTGATTGATATTGATAAGGAAGACAAGACAATTGTTGCTCGTATTATGAAAGGTAGAAAAGGCAGTTCAGTGGCTCCTAAGTCAGGAACTGCGATGGTAAATGGTGTAGATTTAACCAAGCAGCAAACCATGGTTGTTTTTAGTGGTGATCTTGATAAAGCAATAGCTTCATTAATTATTGCAAATGGCGCGGCAGCGATGGGTAAAAAAGTAACCATGTTCTATACATTTTGGGGATTAAATATTCTTAGAAAGCATCAATCAGTACCGGTAAAAAAAGACTTTTTAGCTAAGATGTTTAGTGGTATGATGCCTCGAGGTACAAAGAAATTAGGTCTTTCTAAGATGAATATGTTCGGTATGGGCCCTAAAATGATTCGTCTTGTGATGAAGAAGCATAATGTAGATTCACTAGAGACACTTTTGCAAACAGCTTTGGATAATGGTGTAACAATGGTTGCTTGTAATATGAGTATGGATCTTATGGGAATTACAGCTGAAGAATTAATTGACGGCATTGATTTAGGTGGCGTTGCAACCTATTTAGGTGAAGCTGAAGATTCAAATGTTAACTTATTTATTTAATTAATAGGAATAATCTATTATAATAGATAAGTAAGGAGGCTTGAAAATGGAAAATGAACAAGCAAGAAAGAATATTGTTAACCGCCTAAAAACAATTAAGGGTCATATTGCTGGCGTTGAGCGTATGGTAGAAGAAGGTAAATGTTGTAATGATCTCTTATTACAAATTGCAGCAATTAAAGCCTCAGTTCATAAAGTTGGTCTTGTTATAATGGAAGAATCAGCAATGAATTGTTTAATTCCAGATGAATCAACGGGCGTTGTTGATAAAGAAGAAATGGAAAAAATCATAAAGACACTTATTCAATTTTCAAAATAGAAAATAGATTTAAAAGGGCTATAATATTTTATGGTCCTTTTTAATTTTTTTGTGATTAGAAGAGATCATTTCGGATATGAATAAAGTGTATTGACAAGGGGGGCTGATTGATGTAATATAAAATTGTAATCATTACAATTTTAGAATTAGAAGTATTACTTCTAAAATGACATTTAAGAGAGAAAAAGGACCTTCCCCTTAGAAGTGTCAGCGAATAAAAAATAAAGAGAGAATTTAGGAGGAGATAGTTATGAAAAAATATATTTGTACAGCATGTAGTTGGGTGTATGACCCAGCGGTAGGTGACCCAGATAGTGGTATTGCTCCAGGAACAGCTTTTGATGATATTCCTGAGGATTGGGAATGTCCGATTTGCGGTGTAACAAAAGACTTATTCGAAGAATACGAAGGGTAACGTGTTAGGAAAAATTACAGATATTGGTCAGTTTCTGAAGAGCAATGATATTAAACCATCCTACCAAAGGTTGCGTATCTATGAGTATTTATTAAATACAGATAAGCACCCAACAGTAGACATGATTTATAAAGATCTAATTGGTGAAATACCTACTTTGTCTAAAACAACAGTTTATAATACACTTAACTTGTTTGTAGAACATGAAATTGTAACGCGTATTACTATTGAAGAAAATGAAACGCGCTATGATGCTGATACGGCTGTTCATGGACATTTCAAATGCGAAAAGTGTGAAAAAGTACTAGATTTTGTTACAGATTTAAGTGTTTTGGATCTTCAAACGATTGAGAATTTCCAAATCAATCAGCAACATTTGTATTTTAGGGGAATATGTTCTGACTGTTTAAAAAGAACTGAATAGAGATGCCGTTGGCATCTCTCATTTTTAGTGTAAGACTATTTTAAGGAGGAAATAAGATGGCTAAGGTAGCTCAAGTTTACAAATGCGAAGCGTGTGGCAATATTGTTATGGTGTATCATGAAGGTGGCGGCGACTTGGTTTGTTGTGGCGCACCAATGAAGCATATGGAAGAGAAGACAGCTGATTTTGCAACAGAAAAGCATGTACCGGTTGTTGAAGCGATTGACGGTGGTTACAAGGTATACGTTGGGTCTACTGAACATCCTATGACTGACGATCATTATATTGAGTGGATTGAGTTATTTGATGGTGAAACAGTGTTTACTAAATACTTAAAGCCTGGTGATAAACCAGAAGCTATTTTTAAGACTGATAAGAAAGCAATATCTGCAAGAGAGTATTGTAATCTTCATGGGCACTGGACGAATAACTTATAATTGATAGAATAAGGAGAATACAATGATTAATCAAAAACTAGAAAAAGCAATCAATGAGCAAATTAATGCAGAACTTTATTCTGCATACTTATATTTATCAATGGGTGCATATTTTGAAGAGCAGGGTCTTGCTGGATTTGCAAATTGGATGCGTGTTCAATTTGAAGAAGAACAATTTCATGGATTGAAATTCTTTGATTATTTAGCTGAAAGAGGCGGACGCGTTCAACTAGACGCAATTGAGAGTCCTGAAACGGAGTGGGCAAATCCAGTTGCGGTGTTTGAAGAAGTTCTTAAGCATGAGCGTCATGTGACAAGCTTAATAAATAATTTAATTGATATTTCGATTGAAGAAAGAGATCATGCTTCAAAAAGTTTCTTAAACTGGTTCATTGATGAGCAAGTAGAAGAAGAGGCAACTGCTGAAACAATTTTAAGTCAGTTGAAGCTTGTGGAAGGTGATGGAAGAGGCTTGCTTATGTTAGATAAAGATTTAGCCGGTAGAGTGTTTACACCACCAACAAAATAAATATTTAAGGGCTGTTTTTTAATGTTACTTACTTATATAACATTAAAAAATAGCCCTATTTTTGTTTATATTAGTATAATTTTTCTTAACTTGTATATCGAATTTCATCAATCCCTTTATTGGCAAGAGCATCTGCTTGATTGTTTCGGTTGACAAGATGGGTGTAAAATTCCTTTGAGACAGGAGAAAATTGTTGGTTATACTTGAGGTGCCATTTGTCAAAATCTTTTGTTCCTACCTTTAAATGACCTTTTACACGATGAAATGTAATCTGTTTAAAGCACTCAACTAAATCAATGAGTTCTATCCAGAGTTCTTTGTTTTCGACAGGTTTTTTAGAAGCATTTATCCATCCATTTATCCGCCATTTTTGATACCATTTTTGTGTAAAACAATTTACGACATAGGCACTATCAGAATAAATATTAACTTGGAGATTATTATTTGTTAGTGCTTTTAATCCTTCTATTACAGCGGTCATTTCCATAATGTTATTTGTTGTGTTGGCTTTGCCACCATGAAGTGTCTTAATTTTGTCTCCGTACTCTAAAATGGTTCCCCATCCACCAAGATTGGTCTTACTTTGGTTGTTGGCACAGGCGCCATCTGTATACAAATTCACAATTTTCATAAATAGAATCCTTTCTGATTTTCTTAATTCAGTGTATCATTTTTTTATTGTTTGGGCTATGGATTGACATTTTATATGTAGTCGTTATAATTAACTTAGCATATGCCATAAATAGGAGGCGACTTATGAATATTGAAAAAGAACAAACAAATGACGTAACGCATATTAAGAATGTGATTGCGATAATGAGTGGGAAAGGTGGCGTTGGAAAATCTTCTGTAACATCACTGATGGCAACAGCTTTGAATAATAAAGGTTATTCTGTTGGTATTCTAGATGGTGATATTACAGGTCCAAGTATTCCAAAGGTTTTTGGAATTAATAAACAACGTGCAACTGGTAATGAGACAGCTGTAAATCCAGTTGAAACAACAACTGGTATTAAAGTAATGTCAATCAATTTAATGATGGATGACGAAGAATCTCCAGTTGTATGGAGAGGTCCTGTTATTTCGAATACAGTTAAGCAATTTTATACGGACGTAAATTGGGGAAATTTAGATTACTTGTTAATAGATTTACCACCAGGAACAGGAGATGTACCATTAACTATTATGCAATCTTTTGAATTAGATGGTATAGTAATAGTATCATCGCCACAAGATCTTGTTAAAATGATTGTTAAAAAATCAATTAATATGGCGGGAATGTTAGGCGTACCGATTTTAGGACTTGTTGAAAATATGAGTTATTTACAGTGCCCTGATTGTGATAAGAGAATTCACATTTTTGGTGAAAGTAAAGTACCACAAGCGGCTAAAGAATCAAATCTTAAAATCATTAGTGAAATTCCAATTGATCCAGACTTTGTTACTCTTTGTGATGAAGGGCGTGTTGAACTTTACTTAAAGCAAAATTATAGTTTTGGTGAAGGGTTTGAAAATCAAGTAGAAACAATGGTGAAGGGAATTCAAAAATCGTTTAAGTTTAGTTAGAAAAGGAGCGTTTGATGCCAAGACCAGTAAAGCCACGACGTATCAGTGTTGTGCCGAAAACTCATTTATTTAAACCAGCCGGTAGCCGGTTGAAAAAAGAGGATTGCATTCAGCTGAATTTGGAGGAGTTAGAAGCGATTAAGCTAAAGGATATTGATGGCTTAGATCAGCAAACTTGTGCCAATCAG
>Ga0193962_1000594_pt1 | contig 16654 bp, 15 predicted proteins | sample FB_5_MG_FD_140335 | JGI IMG/M metagenome (GOLD analysis project Ga0193962, IMG submission 140335) | Microbial mat bacterial communities from the Broadkill River, Lewes, Delaware, United States - FB_5_MG | ecosystem: Environmental > Aquatic > Freshwater > River > Microbial mats | place: USA... | reverse complement strand
TTTTGTTATGGTAGCGTCAATAATTCCTTCGCCCATTGCGGGCAAAATAAGTTCTATTTTTGCCATAATATATTTTGTTCTTTTGTTTTAAAAGTAAAGTACTACCATAACAAAAGAATATGGCAAATGTTTAACAGACGCACAAAAACAGATTATTATACTCTAGATTTAGCTCTAGAACTATTCCACAAAAAAAAATGACTTTATATTTACGTTTAGAATTTTTTCAATAAAAAAAGCCGACAATTTTGTCGGCTTTAAATAATATTTAAGAATATAAATTACTTAATCATTAGCTTAATTGCATTACCAAGACGCTTAATACCCTCTTTTGTTTGCTCTTGAGTAATGTACGAAAAGTTAATACGCATAGTATTTTTACCGCCTCCATCGCAATAGAAAGCTGTACCAGGAACAAAAGCAACATTTTGCTCAATAGCCACTTTAAACAACTCCTCGGCGTCAATATATTCAGGAAGAGTAACAAAAAGAAAAAGACCACCTTCTGGCTCAGTCCAAGTAACACCAGCAGGCATAAATTCTTTAAGCGAATTAAGCATCACTTCGCGCTTAATACGGTACGATTCGATAATTCTCTTAAGATTAACATCAAAGTATCCTTTATTAATATAACGGAAAGCAATTTTCTGAACAAGTGGCGATGTACAAAGGTCGGTAGCTTGTTTTGCCTTAACAATTTTGTCTATAATATCTGGGTGAGCAAGAATCCAACCAATACGGAAACTTGGAGCAAAAATCTTCGAGAAAGTACCAAGAGTCATTACATGACCGCTGCTATCTAAATCGTAAAGCATTGGCTGAGGAGTACCAGTAAAACGAAGCTCGCGATATGGACTATCCTCAAGAATTAAAACATCGTATTTTTTAGCAAGAGCTAAAATCTCTAAACGACGATCTTTTGGCATTGTAATACCAGCAGGATTTTGGAAATCTGGAATTACATAAATAAATTTAGGCTTTTCGCCTTTCTGCTTCATTGCTTCAAGAGCAGCCTCAAGCTTTTCAGCCGACATTCCTTTTTCGTCAAGCTCAACACCAACTAACTTGGCACCGTAGTTCGAAAAAGCAGATAAACCACCAAGGTATGAAGGTAATCCACAGATAATTTTATCTCCTGGATTGATGAAAATTTTAGGAACAAGATCTAATCCTTGTTGCGATGATGTAAGAATAACCAAATTCTCCATATCAACTTTAATACCTTGCTCTTGGTATCTCTTAACCATAAGCTCACGAAGATCGTTATCGCCCTCGGTAGCACCATATTGCAATGCTTGAGCACCTTCTTCTGTAAGAATTTCGTTAGTAATCTCTTTTATCTCCTCAATAGGAAAACTATCTGGGGCAGGAAAACCACCACCAAACGAAATAATACCAGGCTTTTGCGAAAGCTTTAACAACTCACGAATCATTGATCGCTTCATTCCTTGAGCGGATACAGAAAATATTTGATCTAAATCGGTAATCATATCTATATATGTTTTAGTTTCGAATTATCAATTCCAAAAATAATACAAATTCAAGAAGATTTAACTACAAATACCAGATCAATACAGAAAAATTTACGGTATTATTAAATATTAACAGAAAACAAGTTGTCACAAGATGATTAAACAATTAAAATTTGTCCTTAAATCATTGAATCAATCTTATAATTGTTTAATTCTCAAAAAATATGTTTATAAAAAGATAGTTATACTATCCATTATTAGTAATAGATATTAAATTTGTAGATATTTTTAAAGCAAAAATCATGGAAAATCTAGATTGGAAAAATCTACCTTTCGGTTACCAAAAAACCGATTACAATGTAAGATGCTATTACCGTAATGGATCGTGGGGCGAATTAGAAGTTTCTTCGTCGGAGTATATTAACATTCACATGGCTGCAACAGCTTTACACTATGGACAAGAGGCTTTCGAGGGTCTTAAGGCATATCGTGGTGTTGATGGAAAAGTCCGTTTGTTCCGTTGGGAAGAAAACTACGAGCGTTTAAAAAATTCGGCTCAAGGTGTTATGATGGCTGAAGTTACTAAAGAAGTTTTTTACAATGCTGTTGTAAAATCGGTAATGCTTAACGAGCGTTTTATTCCACCACACGGAACAGGTGCTTCGTTATACATTCGTCCTTTCCTTTTTGGATCGGGTGCCGAGGTAGGTGTTGCTCCAGCTAAAGAGTATATGTTTGTTGTTTTTGTAACTCCAGTAGGTCCTTACTTTAAAGAAGGTTTTAAACCTGTTCGTATTGCTATTGAGCGCGACACAGACCGTGCTGCTCCTCTTGGAACAGGTAATATTAAAGTTGGTGGTAACTACGCAGCCTCTCTTAAAGCTATTGTAAGAGTTCATAAAGAAGGATTTGGTAGTCCATTATATCTTGATGCTGTTGAAAAACGATACATCGACGAAATTGGTGCTGCTAACTTCTTTGGTATTAAAGACAACACTTATATTACTCCAAAATCGACATCTATTCTTCCGTCGATTACAAACAAAAGTATTATTGAATTAGCCGAGCATATTGGATTAAAAGTTGAGCGTCGTCCTATTGATGTTGCTGAGCTTCCTACTTTCGAAGAGGCTGGTGCTTGTGGTACTGCTGCTGTTATTTCTCCTATTGGTGAAATTTACGATAGCGCTACCGACAAATCAATCTTCTTTACAAAAGACGGAAACCCTGGTCCTATCTCAACTAAGATTTATGAAACTCTTGTTGGTATTCAATATGGTGAAGTGGAAGATCCGTTTAACTGGACTGAAGTTATTGGATAATCTTCAATATTTTAGATATAAAAAAAGCTGTTGATTAGTTTCAACAGCTTTTTCATTTATATATTACGACAGTCGTCTACAACCATTTCTTCTTAAAAATAAAACCAGCTACAGTTTTACCTGTTTTTGCATAGGCTTCACTAACTCTAACTCCTGAATCAAAATCGTATCCACCAAACTGACCTCCTGGAGCTTTAATAAGATTTAACTCACCAAGTTTTTCGCCTGTCTGTTTGTTTACTAATTGCAAGGTTGTACTAATAAAAGCATTACTACGACTAATTCCAATATTCCAACCTGGTTCAATAAAATAAGTATTAAGAATAAACTCATACTCACAATCAGCTAAATCTCTATCAACATTAACACCTTTTTTTGATAAATACTTATTTATTAACTCAAGAAATTTAGGCTCGTATCTGGTAGCTCTATCGTTTTTCCAAGCTTCAATAAATAAATCACCTTTTCCTGGTTCTTTTTCGTTGTATTGGTTTTTCTTCTTCTCTAAATAAGCATTCTCATCCATTTTCCCAACCTTTAAATTGTCGTATGTAAAACGAATACTAATATTAGACTGCCCCTTAAGAGCAGCAAAATTACCACTTACAACTTTTACTTTTTGGGCATTTACTGTAAAAAAAGACAGCGCCACAATAGCAATAACTAGAGTAATTAATTTTTTCATTGTCTATTTTATTCAATTAATAATAACTATTCAAATATATAAAAACAGAAGTTAATATCTTATAATAACATAAAAAGGTTGCCTTAAAAACAACCTTTTTACGTTATAAAACTCTTTATGGCAAAGAATTATATTCTCTGATAAATGCATCACTATATTTTAATTTAATATCTTGAAGTAATATCTCAGCATCTTTATGAGTTTTAAACTCTCCTAAAAGCACTCTATATCCCTCTTCACTATAGATTAAAGATTTACTTATATAAATAGGAGCATTAAAACTACTTTTTGCATCTTTATATTTATCTATAGAATTGCTAAAAACATTGTAATAACCAACCTGAATAGCAAAACCTTCATTAATGTAAACCCTTTCACCAAGCTCATTATTGTTAACCTTATACAATAATGAATTATTTTCAGGAGCTGCCATATAAACAAATTTTACAACTGTATCGGTAACAACTTTTGTTATATAAACGGTATCGGTCAGTATTGGATCATGTATAGATGTATCAGATAAAACTGCAACAGCAGAATCCACTAAAGGTGTTGTAATCTCAGCCAAAACAGGCTCTTCAACAGACTTTACTTTGCGAGGTTTTAACACCTCAATACTAACATTACCCTTTTCTCCTGGATCAATATCTAGTTTTAAACTAGCAGAAATAGAAAGTTTAATTATGCCCTCTTTGTTAGAAATCCGATTATCATTTATGGTAACAATAACAAATTTCCCTTCGTCCAAATTAGTAACCATAACTTTTGATCCTATGGGTATACTGCGATGGGCAGCAGTATATTTTGCATGTGAAAAAAGCTGTCCACTAGATGTAACTTTACCTTCGAACGAATCGGCATAAACCGAATTTTTCCCTATCTCTTTAAAAGGGACAAAATCTTGCCCCCTTGTTATTCCTGAGGATAATACTATTACTAGGATTGCAATCCATGTTAAGTTTTTTATCATCTTATATAATTTTATCGCTATTAAACTAATAAAGGTTTACTGCACTTGAACATAACAGAAGATAAAAAAAAATAAAACCCAACGCAATAGATGTGTTGGGTTTTATTAAAAAGCAAACGGTAATACTATTTTTTCAAAACTATCTATTTATCTACTGTTCCAATTCTGTTTTCAATAGACTTTACTTTTGATTCTATTCGATTGTTCTTTCCATTTTGAATATCAAAAGTAATAGTTGAGTATATTCTATCTGAATAAGGTTCTAAAATATCGTTTGCTTTTTGAACAATCTCCAGAGCCTGTTTCATTGTTGCTGTCTCAATTACTGTTGCCATTGGCGATAATTTATAATTAAAACCCGAACTCCTAATCATATCAATAATCTGACTAACATACTCACTAACGCTGGTTCCTTTATCAGTTGGAAATATTGCAAAATTCATTAATACCGACATATCTATTATTATTTAAGTATTATATCCCAAACTAGTTCAACATCCCAATTTTCTTTAACAATAACTTCTTCCAATACATTGTCTTTGTTAAGATACCTTACCTGCTCTGGCTGAATATGCTTTAAATATTCACCTGTATCCCATTTTTTATTTCCGTTAGCATCGTAAATCGATTTTATTAGATATTTATCGGGAGTAAGATGAGGAATTGTCAACAAAGTGTCCTTGTCAATAAAAAATTCTCTAATAACTTTTTCGTTATCCTTATCAGCTTTTAAAAGCTGTACAATTTGTGGATACAAATCTGCCGAATAAGTAAGTTTAACAATTCCATAACTATCAAGTTCTGGCACAGAAAAATTAACATCCAGAGTATCGTTAATATCCGATGAATAATTCTGAAATGCATTAGGAAGTGCTGTAAAATGATATTTTGCACCTGGCTTTCTATTAAACAATACTCTCTTTTTCAACAACGATGTTTCATCATCAACAACTTTAAAAGGTACTGGAGTTTCAATTGTATCAACAAAAACTGAAAGCGAAATTTGAGTAATATCAAACTTACTAATAGGCTCTGAAGCAATAATATCTAACGAATCAAAAAGCTCAAGTTTTGACGATATATTTAATTGAGTATTAAACTTACCCTCTTGTTTGTTCTTGTCTTTCTTATAAACAACTTTAAGTGTATCGGTGCGCCAGCTTAGTTTATATAAAGAATCGGTTGCCAGATAATCAACTTTTAGCTTTAAAGTATCAAGTTTCGCAATAGTTGTATCTGTAAGCCAGTAATTAAATAATTTCTTATCAACCGAATAATCTTTAACAAACCATTCTTTAGAATCGAAATTCAGAGGAGTTATGCCAATTACATCATTATATTCGGTGTTTAACTCTAGCGATAATTTATTTGGCTTCTCACGCTTATAATCCTTTAGATATTGCTGATCGCGATCCTCCATAAACATAAACAAAGTTAAATGTTGATGAATCTCAGGAGCATCAACAACAGAAGAGTCAGCATTAAAATTTAAAAAAGAATTCTCTTCATCAACAATTGGAGCTGCTATTTCAACTGGTTCATCAGAAAAAGCAATTGCCTCGCCAGCCTGATCATAAATAAGATTATTGTTAAGCTCTTTAAAAGCAAATATTTTATATTTCCCTTCAGCAATATTTCTGAAAACAAAAAAGCCACTCTCTTTATCTGCTTTAGTAATATATAGAGGTCGCTCTTTGATACAAATAGAGTCATCAAAATTATTATAAAGAGCTACAACAACATTCTCTTCAGCTTTATGATCTACAGCTCTAATTACTGAACCATGAAAGTCTAATGTATCAACTATTGATCCTGTTGAAAAAACATAAGTAAAATCTTTATACGGATTACCTTCGTTGTTGTCTTGAATAGCATCTGCAAAAGAAAAAGTATATGTAATATTATCTCTTAAGGTATCTTCGAAACTAACAACAAACGATTTTCCCCTTAAAGTAACTTTTGGCTTCTTACTCAAAGGAGGTGAAACAACAAGCTTATTATTAATATCGTCGAATTTGATATATTCGTCGAAATAAACTCTAAACTTATTTGTTTTTACATTTGTTGAAAAATTAGCTGGCTCAGACTCCAGAATACTAGGAGGAATAGTGTCTTTTATTCCACCTGTTGGGCTTCCTATATTTGCGCATCCTGTTAAGAAAAAAATGCAAAGAGCTGCTATTATTGCAGCTGATACTAAATATTTGGTCATCACTATATTTTTTATTCGCTAACAAAATTACAACTTTATACAAATGTATGTCTATCATTTTTAATTATTATATGATAAAACTGTTTCATATATTAGTTGGATAAATAAAAATTCTTTTTCAACCATATTTAAGATGAACGAATTAAGAGAAAAAACAATTACTAAAATAACTCAGCAACAGTTTGATTTATTAGTTATTGGCGGAGGAATTACTGGTGCTGGAATTGCTCTAGATGCTGCTAGCAGAGGACTTAAAGTTATTTGTATTGATAAGAACGACTTTGGATGGGGAACAAGTAGCAGATCAACTAAACTAGTGCATGGCGGATTACGATATCTTAAAAATGGCGAGTTTAATATGATTAGGAAAGTAGGTAGAGAACGTGCTATTGTTTATAAAAACGCACCTCATATTGTTACTCCCCAACGAATGATTCTACCAATGCAGCGCAAAGGTACATTTTCGCCTTGGCTAACAAAAACAGCACTAACAATATACGACTTATTAGCAGGTGTTTACAAACACGAGCGTAATTACAAAATGACAACAGATGAAGTTGTTAAAGCTGAACCATCGATAAATAAAAATGGATTATTAGGAGGCGTTGCCTATTACGAATACAAATGCGACGATTCGCGTTTAGTTATTGAAACCTTAAAAAAAGCCGTTGAGTATGGCGCTACTGTTTTAAACTATTGCGAGTTAAAAAGCTGGACTTACGCTAATAACTCTATTACAGGTGGAGAATGTTTAGATATTATAAATAATAAACAGCTTTGCATTAGCGCAACAAAAACAGTTAACGCTACTGGTCCGTGGGTAGACAATATGCGATTAACAGAATCTACAACAGTAAAAAAACGTCTGCATTTAACAAAAGGTGTTCATCTTGTTTTTAGCAAGAATGACCTTCCTATTACAAATGCACTATATTTTGATGTTTCCGACGGACGAATGATATTTGCAATACCAAAGAGACACGTTGTTTATGTTGGAACAACAGACACCTCGTATTCGCACAGTATAGACAATCCTTTAGTTAGCAACAACGATATTACATATTTATGCAATGCCGTAAATAATAGATTTAATGTTGAATTAAATAAAGATGATATTATTTACGCATGGGCAGGGCTGCGCCCGTTAATTTACAAATCGGGGAAAAACAACCCCTCTGAATTATCGCGAAAAGATGAGATTTTCACCTCAGAAACTGGCCTCTTATCAATTGCTGGCGGTAAACTTACAGGCTATCGACTAATGGCTAAAGAAATTGTTGATAAAGTTGAGAAGGAATTATCGAAAATTCAAAAGCGCGATTTGGTTAAGTGTTCAACTAGAAACATAAAATTAAGTGGTGGAGATTTTGATGGCGAGATTAACACAGACACCTTAATATACATTAACGATATTAAATATGACGAGGCCAAACAAACAGGTGTAGAAGTTGAATACTTTAAAGAACTATTTTATCGTTACGGATCGAATATAGACGAAATTACAAATAAAGCATACGAGCTTAAAAAACCAGGAAACAACTGGAAAGATATATGGCTTGAGGCAGAAATATGGTATTCTGTTAATTATGAATTTACAGTTTCTCCAGTCGATTTTTTAATCAGAAGAACATCTATACCAATGTTTAATCCTGAATTAATTTCAGACGAATTCTTAACAAAAGTCAATACTCTATTTGTTAAATACCTGTTAAATTATACAGAAACTGTACAAGAGTTAAAAAATAAGATAAGTTTGCAGTCTGTTTTATTAAAAGTCGAATAGTATATTTGTTGAAAATTCAAACATTATGATTATACCTTTATCTATTAACTGGAATCTAAATCCAGAGATCTTTCCCTTAGGACCATTTTCTGTTCGTTGGTACGGACTTCTTTTTGCAGCAGCAATATATCTTGGTTTTGTTATTATCGAGAAGATGTTTAAAAAAGAAGGCCACAACCAGGTAATTATCGATAGACTCGCATTTTACACTGTTGTAGGACTTATTTTAGGTGCTAGACTTGGCCACTGTTTTTTCTACGAACCAGAGTTTTATTTAGCTCATCCTCTGGAAATTTTAAAAATTTGGCATGGCGGACTTGCCAGTCATGGTGCCGCAATAGGTATTATTACAGCTTTAATACTATTCAGCAAAAAATCGAAACTAAACTTTTTTTATGTACTCGACAGAATTGTTGTTGTTGTTGCCTTAGGCGGCTTTTTTGTACGTATGGGAAATCTTATGAATTCCGAGATTTATGGTATCGTTACCGATTTACCTTGGGGTTTTGTTTTCCTTCAAAATCACGAAACTCTACCAAAGCATCCTACACAAATTTACGAAGCATTAGCTTACCTACTTATCTTTATCTTTCTGTTTAAACTGTATAAAAAAGGAGTTGGAAAGATGGCTAATGGAAACTTATTTGGATGGTTCTTAATTCTTGTTTTCGGTGTTCGCTTTTTTGTAGAATTTATTAAAAACGACCAAGTTGCTTTTGAACAAACCATGGCTTTAAATATGGGACAATGGCTTAGTATTCCATTTGTACTGATAGGCTTAGGTATACTTTTATACAATAATTCGAAAAAGAAATAATAATAAAACAAATGGTCGATATTTAATCGACCATTTGTTTTATTAACTCACTGGCTATTAATAAATCGCTTGAGTGAGTTATTTTTATATTCTCCTTATTTCCTTCAACCAAATTTATTTCTACTCCCATATTCTCAACTACTGAGGCATCGTCGGTAAACAAAGATGAATAGTCTTGTTTATAAGCCTCAATTATTAAAGTACTTTTGAAAACTTGAGGTGTTTGCACTTTTTTATATCTATTGCGCTCAACAGAAACACTGCCCTGTTCAGTAATCATACGAACTGATTCATCCATATCAATAACAGGAATAGCATTTCCAAATTCTAATGCCTTTTTTTTGCACGATAATATAGTTTTTGCCGACACTAGAGGTCTAACACCATCGTGAATAGCAACAATAGACTCTTGAGATACTAAACTAAGACCATTTTTTACAGACTCGAATCGGGTTTTACCACCATTGGTTACAATATGGGGAGTTATAAAATTATACTCTTGGCAAAGCTTAGACCAATAATCGGAATGCTCTGCGGGTAAAACTAAAACTATTGTTTGTTGTTTATCTATTTTATAAAACCTGTTTATGGTATGCATTAAAACAGGCAAACCATTTAATAAAAGAAATTGCTTTGGAACAGATGTTTGCATTCTCAAACCACTCCCTCCGGCAACTATTATTGTATATAATTTATTCACTTTAAATAATTTAATTTTTTAAATAGTAAATTTATCTATCCTAATAAAATATGAAACGAACAGTATTAAAAAAAAATTGTTAGCTAGTTCCATATAGCAAATAAAAACATTTAAATATAAACATATGAAACGAGCCATAATAATTAATTATTACCACAAGAATGATTATTTTTTTGGCGAGTTCCATAAGGCAAATGAAAAAATATAATCGTATGAAAATTGAGAATGAAATTACCAACTTTTTAACTGATTTAGCAAACAACAATAATCGCGATTGGTTTGCCAAAAATAAAGAAAGGTACAATGTAGCATTGGCAAAGTTTAGCGATTTTGTAGATTCACTTATCAACTCTATTTCCGTTTTCGACAACTCTGTTCAAAACCTTCAGGCAAAGGATACAATATTTAGAATTTATAAAGATGTACGTTTTTCTAAAGATAAGAGTCCATACAAGAACCATTTTGGAGCATATATAGCAAATGGTGGTAGAAAAAGTAATAAAGCTGGATATTACATTCATATTGAACCTTCAGGTCAATCATTCCTTGGCGGAGGAATTCACTGTCCGCAGCCTAAAGAACTAAAAGCTATCAGACAAGAAATTGTTTATAATACCGACAAATACAAAAACATAATTTTTAACAGTGAATTTAATAGAGAGTTTGGAAATCAGATGGGCGACAAATTAAAATCAGCTCCGCGAGGTTTCGATAAAGACTTTAAAGATCTTGATCTTATAAAATATAAAGAGTACACTTTTGGTAAACTAATCTCCAACAACGAAATTATGGATGATAAATTTCTAGAAAAAGCTGTTGCTACTTTTAAAATTTTAAAACCTTGCAATACATTTCTAAATGATGCACTATTTGAATTGTAGTATTAAAAAAAAGAAACCTCGTTATGAGGTTTCTTTCTTTATGGCTTTATTTATTTCTTAATAATCCTTTTAACTATCTTCTTATCGTCCTTTACAATTTTAATAAAATAAAGACCTTTTCGTAAATCGGTAACATCAATGGTTTCAGTAGAATTTATGATAATATACTGTTTAACTTCGTTACCAATTGCGTTGTAGATAAAAACTGTTGATCCTACAATTTTAGAATCTCCACTAATATTTATCTCTTTATCAAAAGGGTTTGGATAAACCTGTGCTTTTAATTCTAAAGAATCTTTAGCAAAAGCTGTAGTATCAGCATCTCTATCATTATTACCACCATTGGCAAACGATAAAGATAATATACCAAAACTCAAAGCAAAGATTAGTAAAACTTTATTCATAAACACATCTTCTGATTAGACACACAATAAGATACGAATAAACAAAAAATAAGTTGTATTTCGAATAATATTTTACACAAATCTTCGTTAAAAAATGTTTTTCAATAAAACAATTGTCATTTGTTAATATAGTTTAGGAAACTTACCTGGATTTTTCTCGTGCATCATAGAATATATAGTCTCAAACACATCCTCAGAATTTGGGTTCGAGAAATAATCTCCATCAGTAGCATATGCTGGACGATGTTCTTTTGCAGAAATTGTCCTAGGTTCCGAATCTAAAAGATAGAAAGCCTTTTGTTCTTCCATAATTTTCTGAAGCATAAAAGCTGTTGCTCCACCAGGGACATCTTCATCGAAAACAACAAGACGACTAGTTTTTTTAACCGATTCTTTAATTACCTGATTAACATCAAAAGGCAATAATGTTTGTACATCAATAAGTTCAACTGAGATATTAAACTCCTTTAATTGTTCAACAGCCTCTTGCGCTATTCTCACACACGATCCGTAAGTAACAAGGGTAACATCGGTTCCTTGGTTCATAATTTCTGGCACTCCCAACGGAATGGTAAATTCACCAATATTATCGGGTTGAGTCTCTTTTAATCGATAACCATTTAATGGCTCAATAACAAGTGCAGGGTCGTTTCCTTGCAGTAAAGTATTATAAAAACCTGCAGCCTGAGTCATATTACGTGGCACACAAACATGTATTCCTCTTATAGAATTTATCACCATACTAAGTGGCGACCCCGAATGCCAAATTCCCTCTAAACGATGGCCACGTGTTGAAACAATTACAGGAGCAATCTGCTTTCCTGCTGTTCTATAATGCGTAGTTGCCAAATCGTCGCTCATGGTTTGCAAAGCGTACAACAAATAGTCGAAATATTGAATCTCGGCAACAGGGCGCAAACCACGCAATGCAAGCCCAATACCCTGTCCCATAATTGTTGCTTCGCGAATACCTGTATCGGAAACACGCACCTCACCATATTTTTGTTGCAAATTTTCGAAAGTCTGATTCACTCCACCAATACCTCCTACATCTTCACCAAAAGCAACTAATTTTGGATATTTAGAAAAAAGAACATCCCAGTTATCTCTTAATATTTCGCGTCCATTAACAATTTTCGACTGCACTGTAATCAGAGGTTTCACCTCTTTAACTTCAAGCGGCGATTTTTTCTCAACATAAAGCTTAGAGCTATATCGCTCTGCTCCCTCCTTATAATTTCTCGTTAGCCATTCGGTTAAATCTTTCTGCAACGATGCTCTTTTTGTACAATCCATACAAACATGACGCATCATTTTCTTTACCGAGCTAATATTATCTTTACGTATAGGATTAATAATTTTCTGAAGATTATTTGTAATCTCTCCTACTTTATCTATCCCTTCTCTTTCGCAAACACACGACCTGTTATTAATAATTTTAACCAACTCATCGCGCTCATTTTTAAGTGGTGTGGTGTATGCTTTCCATGCATTTTTCTTTGCTGTTAAAGCCTCTTCTTTTGCTTCTGCCTCAATAGAGATAAGCTCTTCGTTGGTTGCTATTTTCTCATCAATAATCCATTCGCGCATTTTTACTATACAATCAAACTCTTGCTCCCATTTAAGACGTTCCTCCGATTTATATCGCTCGTGCGATCCTGATGTTGAATGCCCTTGAGGTTGCGTATGCTCGTCAACATGAAAAAGAACAGGAATATGGTCTCTGCGACACTCTTCAATTCCCTTAGCAAACATATCAACCATTTGCACGTAATTCCATGCTTTAGCTTTGTATATTCTAATACCTGTTTTACCATCGTCTGTAATTTCAAAACCACTTAAAGCATCGGAAATACTTTCGCGTACTGTTTGATATTTTTTCGACACAGAAATTCCATAACCGTCGTCATAAACAGTCATTGCCAAAGGCACTTTAAGAACAGCGGCAGCATTCATAGTCTCCCAGAAATGCCCCTCCGAAGTACTTGCATCGCCTATTGATCCGAAAGCTACTTCGTTACCATTTGCTGAAAGATTATTGAATTTACCTAGCTCTTTATTCTCTCTAAAAAGTTTTGATGCTTGGGCCAAACCCAGCAGACGAGGCATTTGCCCTGCTGTTGGAGAAATATCAGCCGAAGTATTTTTTTGATTTGCTAAATCGATATAATTACCATCTTTATCGATGTTAGGAGTCGAAAAATGATTATTAAACGATCTACCACCATTTCCTTTATTTAAATCAGTATCGGTTTGTCCGTAAAGCTGATGAAAGAACTCTTCGGCACTGAAAATACCTGCTGCCATCATCCATGTCTGATCACGATAATAGCCCGATCGCCAATCGCCATCCTTAAATTGCTTAGCTAATGCTAACTGAACAAGCTCTTTTCCATCGCCAAAAATACCGAATTTGGCTTTCCCTGTGTGAACTTCTTTACGCCCCAAAAGACTTATCTGACGACTTAAATTAGCAAGTTTGTAATCGCTTAAAATTTCTTTTTTATCTAATTCTAAAGTTGTAAACTTCTTCATAACCACCTATGTTTTTATTATAACCTATAACATTAGTAGTCTGTTTTTGTTTAGGTACGATCACCTAAAAAACAAAAACCTTCTCAATTAACACAGAGAAGGTTTTTGTTTTCAATTACAAACTAACTACTTATACAAGCTTAAATTAAAAAAGTTCAAATATTTATCCCACTTACTACCATAATGATCTACCTTTTTTCCAGATACCTTATAGGTTGAGTGTTCGCCATAAACAGCTGAGAAATATATTTCATTTTCAACCCCATCCATATCAATCATTAAAATTCTAGCCAAATCTTCGTGAACATTTTTATCGCGTAAATCAGTATGACATATTGGACAATGAATAGTTACCGTATCGTTATCGTTTAAAACAAAGTTTGGGTTTTTTTTCATTGTATAATTACCCAATTCAGGACTCAAGAAAATAAGACCTTTCTCATTCGATGAAGTTTCAATACTAAAAATTAAATTCTTCTCTACCTGCAAATAGCCTCTACAATGCGGACATAAAAATTCGTTTTTCATACTCCTATAGTGTTTTTATTAAAAAAATTTGATTTTCAAATACCGTCAGGTTTTTAAGTTCTATAAAAAATAAACAATAGTCAATACAAATTAGTACTTGAATGTTATCACAAGAGTTTTACTTTTAATCAACAGTATAACACAGTTAGCAACTTTTTAACAATCAGTTTTCCTTTATTCGGCCTGCTGCTAAAATATTTTTTACTTTTGCCAAAAATATTTTTATGATTGACAAATTACTAACCCGCCGTAGCTGCCGTAAATTTACCGAGCAAGCAGTAGAGAAAGATAAAATTGAGTCGCTATTAAAAGCTGCATTACTATCGCCTTCTGGAAAAAACATAAGACCTTGGGAATTTATGGTTGTTGACCATAAAGAGACTCTTGTTAAACTTTCTGAGACACGTGAACATGGCTCGGCATTTTTAGCTGGTGCTCCATTGGCAATAGTAGTTTTAGCCGACTCTACAAAAACCGATGTATGGGTTGAAGATTGCTCTATTGCAGCAATTTTAATTCAAATGGAGGCCGAAGAGCAAGGTCTAGGATCGTGCTGGATACAGATGCGCAATAGAATGCACCATAGTAACACTCAATCGGCTTCGGAATTTGTTAAAGAGACATTAGATGTTCCTTTTAATTACGAAGTAGAGTGTATAATTGCTATTGGTTACAAACAAAAAGATCGTAATCCGTACGATATTGATAATATTGTTTTAGAAAAAGTTAGCTATAACAATTTTAGCAATTCGTTTTTTTAAAATATAAAATTGAAGCAACGTTTCGCTAAGCGTTTATATAATTTACAGATGTATTAGAATAAAGATGTTTAGAAGAAACATCACCACGTAAACACTATTTTTATGGCCAATTATAAACATCTTTTTTTTGATTTAGACCGTACTCTTTGGGATTTTGAATCGAACTCTATTGATACTTTTCGCGATATTTTTGCAAAGCATCAGCTTGATAAGATTTTCCCCGATTTCGACACCTTTATTAATGTTTATAAACGACATAACGAAGAATTATGGGCAAAGTATCGTACTGGTGAGATTAAAAAAGACACTCTTAGAACCGATCGTTTTTTACTAACTCTAAAAGAATTTGGTGTTGACGATTTTGATTTAGCTCAGAAAATTGGCGACGATTATATTACTATTAGCCCCACAAAAAGCAGAGTTTTTCCGCACACACACGATGTTTTAGATTATCTAAAACAGAAAGGTTATAAAATGCATATTATTACAAACGGCTTTAACGAAGTTCAGTTTGTAAAACTACGTAATTGCGATCTGGAAAAATATTTCGACAATGTTATTACTTCGGAAAATGCAGGTTATCAGAAACCTCGAAAAGAGGTTTTTCATTATGCTGTATCGTCGGTAAATGCTAAAAAAGAGACTTGCCTTATGATAGGCGACGATCCGGATACCGATATGCTTGGGGCTAAAAACTACGGTATCGATCAGGTATTTTTTAATACTTGCAAGAGCAATATTAGCTTTAATCCTACCTACTCTATTGATTGTTTAAGCGAATTACGTGATCTTTTGTAAAAAACTTATATGCTAGAACTATTCGAACACAAAATATTTCTGTTAATAGTAATTATTACCCTAGGTATTATTCTAGGAAAAATTAAAATCCGAGGATTTAGCTTCGGCATAGCAGCCGTTATGTTCATTGGACTAATTTTCGGTCATTTCGGGTATCGTGTCGACGGATATTTCACCACTCTTGGGCTGTTACTTTTTGTTTTTACAATAGGTATACAGGCTGGACCAGGATTTATTAACTCGTTCAGAAAAAATGGTAAGCACATTCTTTCGTTAGCTGTTATTTTAGTTTTCTCGGCTTCGTTTATTGCTTGGTTAAGCTCAATAATATTTAATTTCGACTTAGTTGTTGCCATTGGTCTTTTTGCTGGTGCTTTGGGTAGTACACCTGGTTTAGCTGCCGCCATCGACGCTACTGGATCGCCCGATGCAGCTATTGGTTATGGTATTGCTTATCCTTTTGGTGTTATTGGATTCTCGATTCTTGTGAAGGTTTTCCCAAAAATTTTTAAAATAAACCATCAAAAGGAAGAAGACAACTATATTAAGGCTATTGAGGGCGAATACCCATCAATTATTCAACGAAATATTGAGGTTACCAACATTACATATTTCAACACTCCCTTAGCAGAGCTATCTATCCCTACTAACTATGGTGTTACAGTAATGGGAATTTATCGCAATAAGAAACTTTTTGTAGCTAATGCCGACTCTGTTTTTAAAGAGGGCGATATTGTTAAGGTTTCGGGCGATCAGGAGAGTGTTGATAGTTTTAAGAACCAGTTT
>Ga0193962_1000593_pt1 | contig 16673 bp, 16 predicted proteins | sample FB_5_MG_FD_140335 | JGI IMG/M metagenome (GOLD analysis project Ga0193962, IMG submission 140335) | Microbial mat bacterial communities from the Broadkill River, Lewes, Delaware, United States - FB_5_MG | ecosystem: Environmental > Aquatic > Freshwater > River > Microbial mats | place: USA... | reverse complement strand
ACTAGAAAAAATAATCCATAAAGCTTTTGATAAATTAGGTCTTCAGTCATACTTTACAGCTGGTAAAATAGAGGTTAGAGCGTGGACTATTCCAAAAGGGTGTACTGCTCCAAAAGCTGCAGCGGTTATTCATAATGATTTTGAAAAAGGATTCATAAAAGCTGAAGTTATTGCTTATGAAGATTTTGTATCATTAGGTGGAGAAGCAAAAGCAAAAGAAGCTGGAAAGTTAAAACTTGAAGGTAAAGATTACATCGTTCAAGATGGTGATGTTATGCACTTTAGGTTTAATGTATAAACTTTTAAACTACAAAAAAGAGTTCAAGGTAGCCTTCACTATCTCTATCCCAGTAATGATGGGATATTTAGTTTTAGGCTTTGCCTTTGGACTACTTTTATCCTCTTTTCACTATGATTGGTATTTAGCTCCAATTATGTCGATATTTATTTATGCTGGTGCTTTACAATTTGTAGCCATTGGCTTTTTCAATGCTAAAATGGGACTCATAGATATAGCAATAGCAACTCTTTTTATAAATATACGACAATCTTTTTATGGACTCTCTTTACTCAAAAAATTTAAACATACAGGTAAATTTAAAAAATATCTTATTTTTGGTCTTACCGATGAGACATATGGACTGCTTACTACAGTTGAAGAAGATAAAAATTTATCAAAAAAACATTTTTACTTTTTCCTTACTTTGCTTAATCAGTCATATTGGATTATAGGTTCTACGGTAGGAGCTATCTTAGGATCAAATATAGAGTTTAACACTAATGGTTTGGAGTTTTCATTAACAGCACTTTTTATAGTGTTATGTATTGAACAGTATAAAAAACTACAAAATGTATTACCTTTTCTAATTGGGAGTGTTGCTTCTATTTTTGCTTTAATAATTGTACCTAGTGATAAAATGCTTATCACCTCTATAATTTTATCTTTGGTATTACTTTTAACATTTGAAAAAAGAATAGAAAATGACTAATAATGAAATCTATTTAGCAATAGTTGTAATGTCTTTTACAAATTATTTGACAAGACTATTTCCATTTATTTTTTTCATAAAAAAAGATCCTCCAAAAATTGTAGTATATATTGAGACATATTTCCCACCTGTTATTATGACTATACTTATTTTTTATTCAATAAAAGATATTCAATTTATCTCTTACCCTTATGGATTAAAAGAGATTATTGCCATACTATTTACAACATCTATACACCTTTGGAAAAATAATTACTTAGTTTCTATTTTTGGTGGAACAATTTTTTATATGCTTCTAGTACAAAATATCAGTTAACTTTCTTAATATTAGTTTAATTTTAAATAATCTATAATAGTGTACAACTAAAAAAGGGGTACACTATGCAAATTAATAGTAACGGTTACACTCAAGCAAATGAATTAGCAAAACAAAATGCTAATATTCATCAAACGCATCCATCCAATAAAAACAATGAAAAAGAACTTACAATTGAAGAACAAATCAATAAATCTGCAGTTGAAGTATCTCTTTCTATGAACGCTCAAATAATACTGTTTGCTATGGATAGTAAAGATTTAGCCTCAAATAATGCAAAAGCACAAAATGCTATTCTAAATTTTTTATCTGGTAAAGAAATTGAAGGGGAACTTAGTCTTAAAGATATAGGATATGAAGGTAAACCTATAACAGAACTTAGCCAAGAAGAAGCTTCTGAACTTGTATCAGATGAAGGTTTTTTTGGAATAGCTCAAACTTCACAGAGAGTAGCAGATTTTGTATTTGGTTTTTCTGGAGATAATTTAGATATTTTAGAGCAAGGTAGAGAAGGTATTGTTCAGGGATTTGAAGATGCTAAAAAAATGTGGGGCGATGAACTACCACAAATTTCTTATGATACACAAGCAAAAACTTTAGAATTAATCGATGCTAAAATACAAGAGCTAAAAGACACACAAAATCCTGAAACAACAGAAGAAAAATAGTCAAAAAGCTAGACTTTAATTAGACATAAAGTCTAGCTTTTTTCTGTCTTAATTTGAATGTAAAATACCATGTTCTCATGTACAAATTTTTAATTAAGTTTATGATCAAACTCAGGTACAATCTCTTGTAGTTTTTTTATCTTATTATCACAAGATAAAAGCTCTTCAATTTTTTTATTTAATATACCAATGTCAAATATAGTAGGACTAGCAACTGTAATTGATTCATATTGGGTTTTTTTATCACTATCATTTATCAGTAATTCTTCATACAGTTTTTCACCAGGTCTAAGACCACAAAATTCTATACTTATATCTTCTCGTCCAGATAAGGTTATCATTTTTTGTGCTAAATCAACTATTTTGATTGGTTCACCCATATCAAGAATGAATATCTCACCACCTTTTGCAATTGCACCTGCTTGTAAAACTAATTCACAAGCTTCTGGTATAAGCATAAAATATCTTGTAATATCTGGGTGTGTAACAGTGATATTTTTTCCAGATTCTATTTGTGATTTAAATTTAGGTATAACACTTCCACTACTTCCTAAAACATTCCCAAATCGAACCGCAACTATTTCAGTATTTTGAGAATCAACATTTTGCGCATAAAGTTCACAAATTCTTTTGGTTGTTCCCATGACATTAGTTGGTCGTACTGCTTTATCTGTAGATATAAGTACGAACTTTTCAACATTATATTTAATAGCCATATCAATACAATTTTTCGTACCTACTATATTATTAGAAATTCCCTCTAATATATTATCTTCAACAAGAGGCACATGCTTATATGCAGCTGCATGTATAACTATTTCAGGTTTATACTGAGCAAAAGTACTATTTAAATAATCAACATTTCGAACAGTTTGCATTACTGATACTATTTCTGAATTGCCATTACTTCTTAATTCATCTGTAATCTGATAAAGATTAAATTCACTATGGTCTAATAATATTATTTTTAATGCTCCAAATTTTTGACACTGTCTAGAGATTTCAGAACCTATACTTCCACCCGCACCTGTTATTAATACAACTTTATCCTTTATAAATGATTCAATAACTTTTGTATCTAAATCTTTTGGATGTCGTGCAAGTAAGTCCTCTACTGATATATCTTTAAGCTGTGTAGTAAAATCTTTATCTCTTAAAATATCCTCTAACGAGGGTAAGATTTGCACCTCTTTAAAATAACTATGCAACTCTTCATAGATTTCATTTATTCTTTTTTTAGGAGCTGATGGCATCGCTATTACGAGGAGTTCATATTTTTTATTTGTAAGCTTCTCTTTTAACTCAGTAGGAGATACAATTCTAACAGAATCAATACTTCTTCCTTGAACTATCTTATCATCATCACAAAAATATCTTATTTTATATTCTGAATTTAAAAATTCTTCTTCCAGTTTTATACCAGCTTTTCCTGCTCCATAAATGATAACTTTTTTTGTTTTTGTTACACGATTTCTATTTACCATATAATAGTAAGCATACATCAAAAAATTTATACTAAAAATATAAAGTAAAAGTTCACTTACCATAAATGCAAAACGATACTCTCCATGATAATATGGAGCATAAAGTAGAAAGGGTACAATATAAACAATACTTTTAATTAAAAATGTTTTTTGTGTAGCTTTACTCCATGATAGTGAATAATCTTGAAAAAGTAATACAGAAGCAAAACTACGGAAAATAACAACAAATATAACAATTTTTATATCAAAGGAAAGATGAAATATAAAAAAAGTCCATAAAAATGTAATTGTAGACAATACAACAATTACCAAAAAGTTTAAAATTCGTTTATCAAATACCATTAAAATTCTTTCCTACTATCTATATATTTTACGATAGAATATAATATCATAACGCTTATGAGAAAAACTACAAAAATATTATTTATCAAATAAACTATTGAAAATAAAATAATATTAACAAGAATCGAATAATTTGTCACTTTAAAATGACTCCAGCCACTTTGATTTAGTCTTTGGTACGCATGCTTTTTATGTGCTACACTTAGTTTTTCTCTATTAAGTTTTCTTCTTATTAAAGTAAGTGTTGCATCAAACCAAAACAATCCAAATAATACTATCCAAATCCACAAGTTCATAGGTTCTTCATTTGCATAATATAGTGTAAATACAGCTATATTATAGCCAAGTAATGTACTACCAACATCCCCCATGAATATTTTTGCTTTATTATAATTCCAATAGAGAAAACCAAGAACCGCTACAGCTAAAATGACAAAATGTCCACCACCAAAAAGTAAAAATCCCGCAATAGCTAAAAATACTGCTTCACTTCCAGCATAGCCATTTATACCATCTAAAAAATTATAAAGATTGATAAACCACACAATAAGTAAAAATGCAAACAAGGTAGTTACTATCTGATTTTCAATAGTAAAGAATCCAAAAGCTAAGCTTTCAAAACCTCCTAAAAAACATATTCCTAAAAGTGCAACTACACTTTGCACTAATATACGAAACCTAGGACTTAACTCATAAATATCATCAAAGAAACTTACAACTGATATAATAATACCAACAAGTAAAGCAAAAAACAGATTTGGCTCTATCTCGTTTATATAAAAAAGATACCCTATCCCTAAAAACCAGGTCAGCGCAATGGCAATTCCACCCCCATGAGGAGTTGGAACTGTATGAGAACTTCTCTCATTTATCTCATCTAAAAGTGCATTTTTGATATAATAGTTTTTTATGAAGTATGTAAGTAAAAAAGAAAATAACAATATTAAAAAATATATCATATCATAAGCTTTTTATATATAGCAGATAATTGAGTATAACTGTGGTTCTCAATTACATATCTTTTACCATTTCGTCCCATCTCTTCTAAATTCTTTTTAGATTTTGATGATAAATCAAGAATTGCATCTTTTATGTCATTACTATTTTCAGCAGAAACTTTTATACCACATTGTGCAGTTGTAATTAAATCATTTGGCGAATCAATTGCATAAATAATTGGTTTAGCACCATACATATAATCAAAGATTTTATTTGCTGATACACCATATTTATACAAATTATGTTTATGTGCTCCTATAAAACATACATCAAGTAATTTCAATATACCTTGAACTTGAATCTTAGGAATCGGATCTATAAAAATTACATTTTGAAGTTTATTTATTAAACAAAATTGTTCAAGTTTTTCTTTTTCACCACCTTTACCAATAATAAGAAATTGAATATTATTATTATTTTTAAGTTCTTTAGCTGCCATTACTAAATACTCTAAAGCATTAGCAATACCAATTGTCCCTAAATACCCAATTATAAATTTATCTTGAGGTATTAATTTTTTAACATCATCATTTATTTCTTGATAATTTTCCACTTCTTCCAAGTTAATTCCATTTGGTATATGTTTGAATTTACTTTCTGACATATTATTATTAATCATATGTTCTTTAGCATTAGGCAATACAGATACAACATACTTAGCTTTTCTATAACCTAATCGTTCGAATAATCCTAATAATAGTACTAAAGGATGATACTTAGATACATTATTCAGTTCTACTAATGTTAAAGGCCAAATATCCCTTACTTCTAAAATAAATTCTATTTTAAATATTTTTGACCAAATATATGCATTTAAAATTGGAAAAAGAGATAAAGAAGATATAATAATAATATCTGGTTTTTTCATTTTAAAGATATTAAAAAAGAATAAGTTTATCATAAATATAATCATATTTAATATTCTACCAATACTTTTTGAGTTCTTATACTTTGATGTTTTAACCCAAATATAATTTATTCCATCAATTATTTCTTCTGTAAATAATCCTTTTGTTTTAGGATGGTTTACAAATAAATGAGAATATGATCCAGCAAATATTGTTACGTCATCTCCTTTATCAATAAATTCTTTACCCAAATAATAACTTCTATAATTCATTCCGTAATACGGGCTACCTGTATATTGATTTATAATCCAGATGTTTTTTTTACTTTCCATATTGTATTCTTTTTCTAATATTTATCAATTCTCGTAGAGGAAGACCTTCCAATGCCATTATTTTTTTCTTTACTTCAATGTCCTTTGTAACAATAGTTCCTATACCAATTGTTACATTATTTCCAATTTTTACTTTTTGTATAATTGAACTATTCGGTCCTATCCAGCAGTTTTGACCTATATTTACAGAACCACTTATTTCTGCACATGCTGCAATAATTGTATTTTTACCTACAGTTGAATTATGCGCAATATGGACTTGATCATCAATTTTAACATTATCAGAAATTGTTGTTGTACCTAAAGTAGCTCTTGCAATTGTGTTTTTAGCACCTATTTCTACATTATTTCCAATTTTGACATTGCCTAAATGCGGAATTCGTATAGGAGTACCATCTTCTTCAAAATCAAATCCAAATCCATCTTCACCTATTACTGTATTAGATTTAATATAACAGTCATTACCTATTTCTGTATTATCATATATCAATACATTATTATTTATGATTGTATTTGTACCAATACTAACTCCATTTCCAATAATACAATTATAACCAATTTTGACATTCTTATTAATATTACAATTAAAACCAATTTTGACGCTTTCCTCTATTGTATAATCAATCTTATCAACAAAAAAATTATTAACTACTTTGGCAAAAGAAAGCCTAGGATTACTTACTTTAATAAAAGAAAAAGTGATATTATCATTTACAATAAAATCCCTAGGCACTAATACTAAGCATTTTTCATTAATATCCATAGTGTTATTCTTACAAAATGTAAAAACTGATTCTTCAACTCTATTTAAAGGTACAACTTTATTTAACATTATTTTATTCCCGAAATGTTTTTCATTTAAGAATAATGCAATTTCTTCAGAACTTACTCTATAACCCATCTTATTACCTCAAAACTCTCTGCATATTCACTACCTATTTGGACTCCTCTTGTTTTAGCTAAAGCAAATATAAACTCTTCACTCATATAATCTCTCATACCTTGGGATTTATATTCTTTTAATGCATTACATTTTGCTTGAATATATTTTTTATCAAGTTTCACAAATGATGTAGTATCAAATGTAAGATTATTCCAAATAAGTTCATAGCCTAATATAGTCGTATTTTTAAATGCTCGTAAACCTTCTTGGGCAATAGTACTATGATCTTGGTGTATATCATTTAAGGATGGCATTAAAACTAAATCAGGGGTTACGTCCTTTCTATGCTTAATTAAATCCTCAAGAATTTCTTGCCGAGCATAATTTAATTTTCTAACATCATAGTTATATATAATAACATTTTCCTTCATTATTCCAAGTTTAGAAGTAGCATTTATAACTTCAGTTTTTAAAATATCTTTTGGAAATCCATCAGGAACTGAGGTTTCAGCTGTCGAAAATGCAAAATAATATACATTTGAACCATTTTCAATTAATTTAGATATGGTTCCTCCAGCACCAAGTTCTCCATCGTCCGTATGTGGTGCTAACACATAAACATTTTTAAAATTATTTAGCATTTAATAACTCTTTGATTATATTTATACTTGCATTTCCAGAGCCATATAAATTTAAATTTTTATTTTCTAAATTAAACTCTGAACTATTTTGGTAAGTTTTAATAATTTTCTCACTATCAGCACCTACTAAAATATTTGCACCACATTCTACAAGTTCTACCCATTCTGTTTCGTCTCTCAATGTTAAGCATTGTTTTTCAAAAAAGAATGCCTCCTTTTGCAAACCTCCACTATCAGTCATTACACATGAACAATGAGAAATTAACCATATCATTTCCAAATATCCTATGGGATCTACTATTGTTAAGTTATTGGTATTGATCTCTAAATTTTCAATAATTTTTTTTGTTCTTGGATGAAGTGGTAATATTACTTGTTGATCTAATGCTATTTCATTTAATGATTCAAATATATTTCTAAGTCTAGTGTCGTCATCTGTATTCTCTGCTCTATGAATAGTAGAAAGAATAAACTTATCACGAATCATAAAATTTGGTTTCACAGCCAATCTTTTATAAAACATTGCCCCATCTTTCATAACATCACCAATATTTATCACTTTACAATCTAAATTCTCATAACCCTCATTTTTTAAGTTTTCTATTGCTATCTCAGTAGGACAGAATAGTATATTACTGACTCTATCCGTTAATATACGATTTACTTCCTCAGGCATTTTCATATTAAAACTTCTAAGGCCTGCTTCAATATGTGCTAATTTTATATGAAGTTTTGAAGCAACAATTGCTCCAGCTAAAGTTGAATTTGTATCACCATAAACCATTATAAAATCGGGTTTTTCTTTTAGTACTACATCTTCAATTTTTTCAATCATTTGACCAGTCATTGCACCATGTGATTTTCCACCTATCCCTAAGAAGTAGTTTGGTTTGGGTATTTTCATTTCATCAAAAAAGATATCTGACATATTTGAATCATAGTGCTGTCCTGTATGAACAATAATTTCTTCTATATCATTATGCTTTGCAATCTCTCGACTCACAGAACCTGCTTTTATAAATTGTGGCCTTGCACCTAGTATTGTTAATATTTTCATTTTTTATTTCCTTTAAACAAACTACTTATTTTTAATGTAAAAAAACTTAAGGCATATTTCATATCATATTTCCAAGATAATCGACATGAAACACATAAAGGATTATCACAAAAATGAAAAGAGTTATTGGATTTAATTAATTTATACTCTAAATCATATGCTTCCCTTGCCTTTATAGATAAAACTGAACTTTTACCTATAGTACCTATTTTTAATAAATTATTAGATAAATAATGTTGATAAAATTTTCCGAATCCAGCACTACATCCACCTATATCACTTTTTTTATACAGCTGTATATCATTAGTTTTATTTTTATAATAAACTCTAAATAAATTTTTAAATAGAGATTGTTTTGTTAAATTTAATTGCTGTTGAACATAATGCACTGTAGTAAAACCTGGACTATCACTAATAATACCAAAAATAATCATTTTTGCATCTAACTCAATAATTTTTTTTATCGGATCATACAACATCGAACTTTCATCATGATCATTTACAATTTCATCTGCATGTTTTCCTATTGCAATAAATGAATTTGTAGGATGTGTACTTCTTTTAGCACCTTTGTAATGTAAACACAACTTACCCAAGGCACCTGTCTCCGGTATTGTATTTTGATCATAAATATAATTTTTATTCACTTTATAAAAAGGAAAACTTTTTGTAAATCCCAATGTTACTACTGTACCATTTTGACCTATAACTTCAAATAAAGCATCTAACAATACTTCTCTTGGTTTCATCCTTCCAATTTTCCCTAAATTACCTCGGATAAGTACAGTATCTCCATCCACTAATCCAAGTCTTTTAAAATCAGCTATTAATAATTTTTTAATTTCTAGCATAGCTACCTCTTACAAAACTTTGGATATCACTTTTCAATAAATTAAAAAACAACTTTAAGGATACTTCAGAAAATGGTGAATCAAAACCATAATTAACTATTGATGTAACTTCATAACCGCCATCTTTTACTTCTTCATAATAGGGTAAATAACCAATCATATCATCAGCAACTCCCAGTGGTATCACGTTAAAATCAGCAAATTTTTTCATTAACTCTATATAGTATTTAGAAGTTACCTCTGCTGGTATTGAAATGAATAAATTTTTATCTATTAATACAACTTTCACTAAAAATTCTATCTCATTTTTTTTACTTTTTGAACTGATTTTATATTTAAAACTACTTATTTTAGTCATATAATCAATATCTTTACAGTGATTTGTATTTACATTATGAACTATTTCATTAGAAATTTCTGAATTAAACAATTCAAAATCGTTTTTGTCGTATTTTTTAAAAAGCTTTTTATTAAAAAAAAGCTTAATTTTATTAATAATTCCTATATTATAAAAACTAGTTGTCGTAAAGTTTGGTCTAATATCACCTAAAAAACCTTGAGAAAACATTGTTTGTATATTTAACTCATTTTCTAACTCTTTAGATACTTTACCTATAAAATCTGAAGATAAATTATTACTAGTGTTAAAAACAGGATGACATGAAAAATTATACAATAAAAAATCAATATTCTTATTCTCATTATATATCATAATTAATCTAATATTACTATCAATTTTACTATCTTCATTTGGTAACATTAGCATAGATTTTTTTAAAAAAAACTTTTTTATGTCTCTTCCAATTTTTCTTCTTGATATCCACATGTTTTTTTGAGACTTAAAAGTTTTAAAAGAAAGTGAACCATTAGTAAAAGAGACATCTTTTATTAAATTTAAAATACAATCAGATAAATATTTAATAATATCTTGGTTTATTTTTTTATCAAATTTTTTTTCTATTCCAGGTGCAGAATGAGTATGACTAGCATTAAATATTACGCTACTAAAATCAATATTATACTCTTCTTTAAAATATTTATAAATTTTTGAACTTACTTCCATTGGAATATACAATACATCTATATTGATAAAAATCAAATTTTTACCATCTATTTTCATCCATAAGAGATTAATATATAATTCAGATAAACCTAGGCACTCATTTAAATTATTCCTCTTTGTAAAACCAGATAATGAATAGTCAAATTGATTGAAATTTAAAATTTCCGAACAGTGACAGTATTTCAATTCAGTAAATCCTTATACAAACTTTTAAGTTTTATATATTCATGATCCCAAGTAAGACTTTTTGAAAGTTCAATAGAGTTTTTTTTGTATTTTTCGTAAAGAATATTATCATTTAAAATTTTGCTTAATGATTTTTCTAAACTTTGAACATTATTGTCTTCAAATGTTAATCCAACTTCATTTTCTTCAACAAATTGAGAAAGTTCCACAAGATTCGTAACAACTAAAACTACATGAGAATGTATGTACTCAAATACTTTATTTGGTAAACAATAGTCATGATTAAGACAAGTATTACTTATAGCATGAACTCCAACATCAGCGCTCATTGTATATTTCAATAATTCATTCTGATCTATTTTGCCAAGTATGTATATTTTACCTGACAAATCATGCTTTACTACTAAACTTTTAAGCTCCTCTAAAAAAGGACCATCTCCTAAGAAAAAGAATATTACATTAGAGTTTTGTTTACAGACATCAATTGCAGCTTTTACTATCAAATTAACGCCTCTTGTCTTACTCACAAGCCCTTGATATAAACATATTTTAACATCATCACTTAAATTATATTTTTCCCTAAATATATTATATTCACCACTATGTACATATGAAGGTATATTTCTTACCACTTCAATATTTTTCACCTCAAAATAATTTTCTAAATATTCTTTAATACTATCAGATACAACTATAATTTTACTTGCTCTTTTAGCAAAAAACTTTTCCATATAAGCAACTGTATTTAAAATGAATTTAGATGAAATTGAGTGATGTGATTGTGACCACAATTCATGACTATCATAAACTAATGGAACTTGTTTAAATAGAGAAATTAAATAAGCAATAGGAAGAGCATTAACATCATGGGCATGTACACAATCAATCTTTTTCCCTAACGAATAAAAAAACATACTGAAATAAGCACTAAAAAATATCAGCATCTTATTACCAATAATTCCAAATCTTTTTAAATTTATATTTTCTCGTATCTCATCAGATGAGATAACTTTAGATTTTAAACAATACACCTCTACACTATATCCATCACGTGATAAAGATATAGTTTCATTTCTTACTCTTGAATCCAATTGGTAATCTGTCATTAAAATATGCACTAGATTTTTAGTCTTCATTTAACTTTTCCTCACTATTTTTACTAACAATAATCATGATATAAATTAAATTTTAAATTTAAAAAAACCTAGTTTTATTCTATATTCATCATGTTCATATAACCAAAGTATTATCATTGATATTAGTAATCCATGAGTTAACAATGATGTTAATAAATCAGATGAAACAAACATTGTAATTATTGGTATTGTTATTATAGCTAAAACAATATATTTGTCCATATTTTTAGCCATTATATTTATAAAATATAACACTGCACTTATAATAAGAGTATAAATTATAACCCCAAAATATTCTGCATGCATATATCCAGATGCAAAACTACCTGTATTTGCTGCCATATCTGGCTTATCTAAATATGCTCCAATTATTTTTGTAACTTTAACCTCAAAAGGATATTCAATAAAGTATTTTAGTACACTATTAGACCAATAGATAAAATCATTATGGCTAAAGTATTCAAAATATATAAAATTTAAATTTACAGGTACAAATAATAATCGTCTTATTATAATAGATCCAATCATATTTTGATTGACGTATAATGTTAAAAAAGTTGTTAATGCTATTAAAGAAAAAAATCCAAATATAAGTATTAATCCCCTGTCTTTAAACATAAAAAGTATATAGAAAAATAATACAATTATTATGCCTTGTAAAACACTTTTATGTCCCGAAAATATAAATAAAAACAAAATTATACTTAAACTAAAAAAGACAAGAAGTAACTTTCCCTTATTTAAAGACCATGCAAATAAAAAAACGGCAAAAATTTTCATTGCCCAACTATTAATATAGCCAAAAATACCAGTGTTACTATTTTGATCGTAAAGTGCTCTAAATTGATAAACTTTTTTAAAATTAACTACATAGTTTCCACCTGTATGTAAATAGTAATTGTAAATAACTATTCCTAGTATTAATATAGTTATAAAAAACAACATTACTTTACCGTATTTTAATTTATATATTGTAAATAATTCTTTATTTGAATTTGCAAATACAAGAAATATAAATGGTAGAACTAGTGTAAGAAAATCACTTGTATTTTGTGAACTTAAACTATAAAATACAACATTTGGTAAAAAGTAAAGTAAAAATAATAGAAGATATATTTCAAATATATATAATTTACGCTGTTTATGCAAAATGAAATAACAGCCAAGAAATATAATCCATCCAAATATATATTTAATTGCTACAATATCTAAATTGAATCCTGCATACAAGTAAACTTTATTTAAAAATTTTATATATATAAACTCTAAGAGTAGTTTAGTAAATATTAATAAAAAAAGTTCTAGTAAAAAAACTTTTTCAACATATAAATTAATCCTTTTAGTCATGATATACTTCTATCTATTAACTTCTTCAAATACATTAAATACAGTAAATAATAACTTCCATAACAAATCGAAAATAGAATTAAGAAATTCTCAAAATTTAATTTAAGAATTTGAGATAATGTAAAAATCAAAAGTAATAGGATTAACATAATTACTTGGAAATAGTAATCAATTTTATTTTTGCCTAATATAATTGGAACCATTGTTAATGGTGAAACTATAAATCTTGCAAAAAATAATATAATTAAATATTGTGAATACATCCCTGCTATTCTCCAGTTTTCACCAAAGACAAATGCAAATAAATCTTCAACTATACAAAACAATAGAAAAAATATTGGGAAACCAACAAACACTAGTTTTTTTAAGGTATTATTGAATGTTTTTTTAATTGTACCTGTATCTTTATCCTCCTGCACTGCTTCTTGAAAGAAAACTTGACTTATTGATTTTCCAATTAATGCAATAGGTGCACCTAAAAGTCTTTCAGATAATGAATAGAAACCTAATGTAGCTATATTATAATAAATACTAATCAAAATACTTGTAAGATGAGAGGATAAAGTATTAGCTAAAATAGCCCACATGGAAAATTTTGGAAAATCTTTATATTTTTTAGCTAAAGCAATTATTTTTATTAAAGAAATTGTAGATATTAATAATTTATCATTAATTATATTTTTTAGCAATCTCATATTAGAAAACATTCTAGACAGTATTTCTCCAGTTATAAGTCCACTAGTACCATTCTTAAAAAAACCAATACTTAACTGAACGATTGACAATACAATAGATTTTAAAATCAAAGCTCTCGCAATATCTTTATAATTTTTTTTTCTATTATTAAAATAATTTAAAATATTATATATTCCAATAAAAAATACAGAAAAAGGTATAAAATATAACCAAAGACCAATATTTTCGTTATCTAACAATTTTATAAAATAATCATTAAATAAAATTACAATAATCAACAACACAATAGATATAATTGATGTAATAATAAATCCCAAAGCAAATATATTAATTGCATCCTCGTCTTTTCTTGGTAGCATTATTGCAAGTTCATATCTTCCATTCGCAATACTTCCAAATATCGATGAAATAGCTATAAATATTGCAAATAATCCAAAATCTTCCGGTGTATAAATTCTAGTTAATATTGGACTAATTGCTACTGGTATCGCTTGAGCAACAGTTGTACCCGTCATTAGTGTTAAAACATTACGAGTAAAGTCTGACTTTACTAATTTATTTTGTTTTAAATTAAATCTTTTGAACATCTTTATTTAGAGTTACGACTTTGAATTATATTTAATAATGGTAATAAAAGTAATGATAAAAATAGTGAACTAATTATTGTCATTAAGATGATTTTGAATTTATTAGGCTTAATAGGATTATTATTTATTTTAATTTTATTTATTAGTTTTATATTTCTATCTGATAATTCAATTAATTCTTTATCAATTATCATTTTATTTTCCTCAAGTTTATTTAGTTCTATTTTACTATTATAATACTTTTCCATTAACAATGAAAAATTATATTCAGCGATAATATCATGTTTACTATTTTTATTTTTAATCATTTCTATAGTTCTATTTAAACTAGTTATTTTGTCTTTTACTAGGGATATCTCATTCTTTAGAATTTTATTTCTATTCTTCTTTCTATTTAACAAAGAATTTTCTTCATTCTTTAACTCTTCATTTATATTAGTAATCATAATTTTTATTGTATCTAAAGCATCTTGTGGAGATAAAGATTGTGCTTTTATATGGTAATATTCTTTAACTCTATTATTTTTTCGTATATAACTAATTTTACCATTGCCCAAATTTTTATTTAAATAGGTAAACTTTATTTTGTCAATCAATTCAGTATTATTTATCGTAAAACTGTCTATTATATTATTAGAGTTAATTTGTTTACTAATTTCATTTTTGTTATCCATTGTAATAATCTTAATTATTTTTTCTTCATATTTAAAATAATTACCAAATTTAACTACCGCATTCGCTTCATAAATAGGTGTTCTAGTATAAGAATATATAAAGGATACTGTTGTAAAGAAACTAACAAATATAATAATAAATTTTCTTTTTTCATAAATTTTTGTAAATAACTCAATTAAATCAATTTTATTTTCCACCATTAATTTCTCCATTTTTTTCAATATTATTTTTTTGATTTATTTCTATATAAACATACATCATTCCTAAAACCAACCAAACAAAAAGATTATTATAAGATCTCATGAATAATAAACTTATCAACATAAATATTGATAAATAAAATATTATATCGACTATATAATCTTTACTTTTTTTCCATTTAATAGTAAAATAATACAAGCCATATGCATATAATATTGTAAATATTGTAAAAAAAACTAATCCATATTGTCGCCAAAAGGAAAGCCAATTATGCATATATGCACCAATATGACCACTTCTATATCCCGTATCATAAACTAATGCCTGACCAGCGTAATCACCGAAAAACCAATTTTCTTTTATACTATTAATACCATATTGAAACTGCATTATTCTTTCATATATGCCATCTTGAAAATTTCCATTCGGTCTAATTCCTATCATTCTTCCACTTATATTAATATCATTAGAAATAAACAATACAATTAAAACAATAAAAAATGACAAAAATAAATATACAATATACTTAAAAGGATATTCTTTTATTAAAAATAGTAAATAAATTAGAAAAAAACTATAAAAGGAAGCTCGTGAACTTATAATATAAAGTAAACAAAAAGCAATAAAAAGTACAATTGTCCTAATTTTTATTGTTTTAAAAATTGAAAAAATAACTAAAATAGATAAAATCACATAAACATCACCAAATAATTGGTGTTTACTAGGGTTCATTGTTAATGTAGTAAAATCAGTATGCATAATTATAATTCCTGTTAATACAAGCCACATAGTAAATAATAAATATTTTAAATTATTATTCAATGTTCTATATATCATAACACCTATAAAAAATGTAAATAAACTATCATACAATATTCTTTTCTGAAATAAAATAACCTTATATGTAATATATTCAATATCTTGATAAAAATAATATATATTTAGAATATATACAATTAAAAATAACACTACTATAGTTTTCATATATTTTGATGCAAAATACTTATTTAAACTAAATAAATATAATATAAAGATATATAAGAACCATTCTTTTAATGAGCTATAAAAAAAATTATTTAAATTTGGTGTTTTTATTTGATAGTAAACTATTATTATTCTAAAAAGAAAATAGTATACAAATAAATATATTCCATATCCATATACAAGTAATAATGTAATATCGTGAAATATATCTCTTAACGATTTATTATATAAATAATCTCTTATATTTGTTTTCATATGTTTGAGCAAATCAACATAATTTCATCATCACTTAGATAAGGATTCATTGGTAAACTTAAAATTTCATTTGCAACTATTTCTGATATTGGAAAATCACCCTTTTTATATCCTAAATATTCAAAACATTTTT
>Ga0193962_1000590_pt1 | contig 16703 bp, 8 predicted proteins | sample FB_5_MG_FD_140335 | JGI IMG/M metagenome (GOLD analysis project Ga0193962, IMG submission 140335) | Microbial mat bacterial communities from the Broadkill River, Lewes, Delaware, United States - FB_5_MG | ecosystem: Environmental > Aquatic > Freshwater > River > Microbial mats | place: USA... | reverse complement strand
ATAGAAAATATTCGAAAATTTAATATTGAGCCTGTTGTAGCCATAAATACTTTTACAACGGATTCTTATAAGGAAATAGATTTTGTGATAAATAAATGTGAAGAGCTTGGAGTTCAGGCTGTAGTCTCGAAAGGTTGGGCAAAAGGAGGTGAAGGAACAAAGAAATTAGCGCAGGCAGTTGTAAATGTTGTAGAGTCAAATTCGAAAGAGTTTAAACCGTTGTATGATTGGAATTCTCCGGTTAAAGAGAAGATTGAAAAAATTGCGAAAGAAATTTATGGAGCTATAGAAGTTGATTTTGATAAAAAAGCGAAGTTGAATTTAAAGCGTATTGATAAACTTGGGTTTAATGATTTTGCGGTATGTATGGCAAAAACTCAAAAATCTTTTTCAGACAATGAAACCTTAGTAGGAAGACCAAAAGATTTTATTGTAACGGTACGTGAAATTGAAATTGCCGCTGGTGCAAAATTCATTATACCTATACTAGGGCAAATGATGCGTATGCCTGGATTACCGGGAACACCTGCTTCTGAAAATATGACCATTGATAAAGATGGAGTGATTTCAGGATTGTCTTAAATTTCATTCATATAAAGTAAAAAAAGAGTCTTGAATTCAAGGCTCTTTTTTTACTCTCTATTTTATTTAACATTTATTTAAGTGCTTTGGAATGAGTATTGTGGGTATTATTGTATATTTAAAAAAAATTAAAATAATAACCTATGAAAAAGTACTTATTCCTATTAGGGATAGTGATGGCTATGCCATTGGGCTATTCCCAATCCAAAGATGTATTAAAAAAGGAGTTGAAAGAAAAGATTTCAACTCATAAATCATTAACCACAGAAGTCCCTGTTGATAAATCAGTAAAAATTGGTAAGTTAAGTAATGGCTTAACATATTATATTAAGCAAAACGCAAAACCAGAAAATAAAGTTGAATTACGTTTAGTTGTAAATGCTGGTTCGGTTTTAGAAGATGAAGATCAAAAAGGGTTGGCTCACTTTATGGAGCATATGTGTTTTAATGGTACTAAAAATTTTAAAAAGAACGAACTAGTTGATTATTTACAAAGTATTGGAGTAAAATTTGGCGCTCATTTGAATGCCTATACAAGTTTTGACGAGACAGTTTATATTTTACCGATTCCAAGTGAGAACCCTGAAGAACTTGAAAAAGGTTTTCAAATTTTGGAAGATTGGGCTCATAATGCGCTTTTAACAGATGAACAGATTGATTCAGAGCGTGGTGTTGTTTTAGAGGAATATAGACTTGGAAAAGGAGCTGATGAAAGAATGCTTCAAAAATATCTTCCTAAAGTTTTATACGGTTCTAAATATGCAGAGAGATTACCAATTGGTACAAAAGAAAACTTAGAAAATTTTAAATATGAAAGTTTAAGAAGATTTTATAAAGAATGGTATCGTCCAGATTTAATGGCTGTAATGGCTGTTGGAGATGTAGATGTTGCTGTTTTGGAAGAAAAAATAAAATCTCATTTTGGAAAAATTCCTGCGGTTAAAAACCCAAGACCACGTGAAATTGTGAATTTAGAAAATCACGACGAAACTTTTATTGCTATTGAAACTGATAAAGAGGCTTCTTTTGCAAACATTAAAGTAATGTTTAAAGACATTGAAAATTATAAGCCATCAACTTCAGTGGAAGATTTTAGAAAATCTGTAGTTAAAGGATTGTTTAGTCAAATGCTAAATAATCGATTAGATGAATTAAGAAATGCAGAAAAGCCACCGTTTGTATATGGATATAGTTATCATGGTGGAACGTGGGCAAGAACTAAAGAAGCTTTTCAGTCAATTGCAATGTCTAGCCCCACCGGGCAATTAGAGGCTTTAAACGCATTATTAGAAGAGAATGAAAAAGTTAAAAGATTTGGTTTTAATAATGGTGAATTTGAAAGAGCTAAAAAGAGTATTTTGTCTAGATATGAAAAGATGTTTAAAGACAAAGATAAAACAGAGTCTGGAAGAATTATAGGTGAATACGTTAGAAATTTCTTAGAAGGAGAAGTAATTCCTGGAATTGAATGGGAGTATAATTTCTACAAAAAAACACTACCAACAATTAAAATTGAAGAAGTTAATAAAGTGATTAAAAATTACCTAAGAGATAGTAATAGGGTAATTGTATTAACAGGACCTGAAAAAGAAGGGTTTGCTAAAGTGACAGAAAAAGAAGTTTTGGCGGTTATTGAAAATGTGAATAAGAAGGATTTAAAACCTTATGAAGATAAAAAAGTTGCTAGTTCATTAATAAAGGAATTACCAGAAGCTGGAGCTATAGCAAATGTTGTAAAAGATGAAAAATTAGGAACAGTTACAGTAAAACTAAGTAATGGAGCAACAATAATTTATAAGAAAACAGATTTTAAAAACGATGAAATTCTTTTTGAAGCATTTAGTTTTGGAGGAACATCATTGTATTCTGATGATGAAATAAAAACAATTGGATATGCCAATGGTGGATTAGCAGAAGCAGGAGTAGGAGGTTTTTCTAAAACAGATTTAGGTAAAATGATGTCTGGAAAAATTGTTAGATTAAGACCTAGAATAAGTTCTTATAGTGAAGGGCTATCAGGATCTACAACACCAAAAGATTTGGAAGAGTTATTTCAACTAACTCATTTATATTTTACTAAATTAAATAAGGATGATAAAGCTTATAATTCATTTGTTGCAAAACAAAAAGGTTTTTTAAGTAATATGCTATCGAATCCAAGTACATATTTCCAAAATGAAATGGGTAAATTTATGTACGGTGAAAACCCAAGATATTTAGGGTTTCCAACTGCGGAAAAAATGGATGCCAGTAATTATGATTTAGCTTACCAGAAATACCAGGAACGTTTTTCTGATGCAGGGGATTTTAATTTTTATTTTGTTGGTAACATCGATGAAAGAAAATTTATTGAATACGCTTTAAAGTATATAGGAAGTCTTCCAAGTAAAAATTCGAATGAAAATTATAAGGTACCATCTTTTAGACCTTTAAGTGGTTCTCATGAAAAAATAGTTGAAATAGGAGAAGATCCTAAAAGTATGGTTCAAATTATATTTCAAGGGGAAGCAGTTTACAATAATAAAGAAGCTCATGCAATGAGTAGTTTAGGTGAAATTTTATCTATTAAATTAGTTGAAAAATTAAGAGAAGAAGAAGGTGGAGTTTATGGTGTTGGTGCAAGAGGTAATATTAATAAAACTCCATATGGATGGTATAGCTTTAGAATATCTTTCCCTTGTGGCCCTGAGAATGTTGACAAATTGAAAACTATTGCTTTAAAAGAATTACAAGAGATTATTGAAAATGGACCTACTACTGTTGATCTAGACAAAATTAAAGAGGCTCAGTTGTTGGAACATAAAGAAAATCTTAAGAAGAATAGATTTTGGTTAGGTTATTTAAAGAATTCAGATTACAACAAAAGCGATTTGCAAAGAGTATTTGAAGTTGAGAAAAACACCAATGATTTAACAAAATTAGATATTCAAAATGTTGCTAAGAAATATTTAGCTGATGGTTATATTTTAGGAGTTCAAAACCCGAAAAAATAATAAAGGTTATAATTTTTAAAACAAAAAAATCGAGGACTTTCCTCGATTTTTTTGTTTTTGATATTAGTGAAATATCAATTCTATTTACAGAAATGATTATCCTAATAAAGCGTTTGTTTTTTTAACACCTTCAGCACTTTCTTTAATTTTTGCTACTTCAGCTTCAGAAAGTTCAATTTCAACAATTTTTTCAATACCGTCTTTACCAATTATACATGGTACACCTATTGAAATATCCGTTAAGCCAAATTCTCCTTCTAATAAAGCAGAACAAGGGAACATTTTTTTAGAATCTAAAGCGATAGCCTGAACCATTGAAGAAACTGCAGCTCCTGGTGCATACCAAGCACTTGTTCCTAATAATTTAGTTAATGTAGCTCCTCCAACTTTAGTGTCTTCTACTACTTGTTGCATTCTTTCTTCTGATAAGAATTCAGAAACCTTTAAGCTATTACGAGTTGCTTTTCCAATTAGTGGAACCATACCAGTATCACTGTGACCTCCAATTACCATTCCATCAACATCAGATGCAGGGCATCCTAATGCTTCAGATAATCTGTATTTGAAACGAGCACTGTCTAAAGCACCACCCATACCAATAATTCTATTTTTTGGTAATCCTGTTGCTTTATGAGCTAAATAAGCCATAGTATCCATAGGATTACTAACAACAATGATAATTACGTTTGGAGAGTGTTCAATTAAACTTGTTGCAACAGATTTTACAATTCCTGCGTTAATTCCAATTAATTCTTCACGAGTCATTCCTGGTTTTCTTGGAATTCCACTTGTAATAACTGCCACATCACTTCCTGCAGTTTTTGAATAGTCATTAGTTACACCTGTAATTTTAGTATCAAATCCATTTAATGAAGCACATTGCATTAAATCCATAGCTTTACCTTCTGCAAAACCTTCTTTAATGTCAATTAACGTTACTTCTGATGCGAAATTCTTAATTGCTATGTACTCAGCGCAACTTGCACCAACTGCACCAGCTCCTACTACTGTTACTTTCATATTATTTAATGTTGTGTTTATTAATTTAATTTGACGTAAAAATAATGATTTTTAAATTAATTTAATGTATCAATTATTTTATTATACGAAATCGTTTTTAGATTTTTAGAGAAGCCGTTTTTAGATGGTATAATGTTGAAAAATTATCTAAAACTAAATGCAACCCCAGCAGAAATAGTGTTGTATTCTTTAATAGTATAATCGCCATAAATTTTGAAGAATCCTAAGTTTAATCTCATCCCTAAAGTTCCTCTGGCACCATTTGCATCAAAGTCCATATTAAGAGGGTCGGTTACCGACTCTTTTACAGTTGAATTTGTTCCTTCAATTTCATATTCTAATTCATAAGTACCATTAAGTTTCAGCGTTGAAGTTCCTTTGTCATATCCAATACCACCATAAATAGTTATAAATGGAAAATCTAACGAGGCAATTGTTTGGATAGTATATGCATTTAATTTGAAAGTAATTTTTTGATTACTTCCTTGAAGTCCTTCCATTGGAGAAATATGATAGGTCGTATTCATAGATGTAAATCCTCCAAAAAGAGCAATATTTAATGGAAGTTTATCCATGGCTCCTAGGTATTGCATTAGATTATGTTTTATACCAAATCCAATTAGATTACCATCAACATCATCTGTATTGACTTTTGGAAGATAGCGAACACTTATATCGGTACTATATGGAATTCCAATGCTCGCTTGTATCATTGGCGATGGTACAGCATTTAATGGTAGATCCGATCCAATACCATCAGGCATTTTAAATTGTGCAACTTTGTAATTATTGGCTTCTGGAATTCTAACAGCAATTTCACTATTATTGTTATCTCCCATAATAGTTTGTAAGTCGTTTGAACCACTATTTAAACTTAAATATTCGTAATCATTTTCGTTAAATTGAAAAGTTTTCTGTGAGTCTGGGACAATGGATGCATTTGCATTTATAGTAATATCGAAACCTAGTTTTTTGTGTGTCTTAGCGGTGTGATTCCAACCATTATTTAAACTATACATCATTCCGTTCATTACTGGAGACATATAATTTTTCATTAGCAGGCTGGCGTCATCTTTAGCCAATAATAGTAATTCTAAATCTTGTGCGTTTGCTGAAAGGCTAATGAACAGGGATAAAATAAGAGTAATTTTTCTCATGATAGGGGTTTTAATGTATGTAAATATAAATAAACATAGCATATAAAAAAAGGCCACTACTTAAAGTGACCTTTTTAAAAATATTTTTAAGCTTTATTAAGCATCAATATTTGCATATTTTGCATTTTTTTCAATAAAATCTCTACGTGGTGGAACTTCATCACCCATTAACATTGAGAATACTCTGTCTGCTTCAGTTGCATTATCAATAAAAACTTGTCTTAGCGTTCTAAATTCAGGATTCATGGTTGTGTCCCAAAGTTGTTCAGCATTCATTTCCCCTAGACCTTTATAACGTTGAATGTTTACGCTTCCACCCATTTTATGAGCAATTAAGTCACGTTGATCATCATTCCAAGCATATTCTCTCTTTTGACCTTTTTTAACTAAGTATAAAGGAGGTGTTGCAATAAAAATATGGCCATTTTCAACTAATTCTCTCATGTATCTAAAGAAGAAAGTAAGAATTAATGTAGCAATGTGACTACCATCAACATCGGCATCACACATAATAACAATTTTATTATAGCGAAGTTTAGATAAGTTTAAAGCTCTTGGGTCTTCTTCTGTTCCTATAGAAACACCAAGTGCGGTAAACATATTTTTTATCTCTTCGTTTTCAAAAACTTTGTGTTGCATAGCTTTTTCAACATTCAAAATCTTACCTCTTAATGGTAAAATAGCTTGAAATGCTCTATCACGACCTTGTTTTGCAGTACCTCCTGCTGAATCTCCCTCAACTAAGAAAATTTCACATTTTTCAGGATCAGTTTCAGAACAGTCACTTAATTTACCAGGTAAACCACCAATAGACATTACAGTTTTTCGTTGCACCATTTCACGTGCTTTACGAGCTGCATGACGTGCAGTTGCTGCTAAAATTACTTTTTGAACTATTGTTTTAGCATCATTTGGATTTTCCTCCAAATAATCTTGTAGCATTTCAGAAACAGCCTGGCTCACTGCTGAGCTTACTTCACGATTTCCTAATTTAGTTTTAGTTTGCCCTTCAAATTGTGGCTCTCCAACTTTTACAGATATAATAGCTGTTAGTCCTTCTCGGAAATCATCTCCTGCAATGTCAAACTTTAATTTGTCTAACATTCCAGAGGCTTCTGCATACTTTTTAAGTGTATTTGTTAATCCACGTCTAAAACCAGAAAGATGTGTACCCCCTTCATGGGTGTTAATATTGTTTACATAGGAATGAAGGTTTTCTGTATAAGAAGTATTATAAACCATTGCTACTTCTACCGGAATTCCATTTTTTTCACCTTCCATTGCAATTACGCTAGCAGTAAGTTGCTCACGTGTCGCATCAAGATAAGCCACAAATTCTGGCAATCCAATTTCACTGAAAAAATCTTCTCGTGGATGGTTTCCTTCTTCATCAGAAACTCTATTATCTGTTAAAGAAATTTTCAAGCCTTTATTTAGGTAGGCAAGTTCTCTTAAACGGGTAGCTAAAGTATCGTAATTGTATTCTACAGTTTGTTCAAAAATTGATTTATCTGGTGTAAATGTAACCATCGTACCTTTTTTGGTAGTGTCGCCAATTGGTTTGGCAGGGTACATTGTTTTTCCACGTTCATATTCTTGTTCCCAAATTTTCCCATCTTTGTAGACAGTAGCTCTTAAGTGGTCAGAAAGTGCATTTACAACTGATACACCTACTCCGTGCAATCCACCAGAAACTTTATAAGAATCTTTATCAAATTTACCTCCGGCACCAATTTTAGTCATTACAACTTCTAATGCCGAAACTCCTTCTTTTTTATGAATTCCTACAGGAATACCACGTCCATTATCTAATACAGAAATGGAATTGTTTTCATTTATTGTTACATCAATAGCATCACAATGGCCTGCCATTGCTTCATCAATTGAATTATCTACAACTTCATATACCAAATGGTGTAAACCTCTTATTCCAACATCTCCAATATACATTGATGGACGCATACGTACGTGCTCCATTCCTTCAAGTGCCTGAATGCTATCGGCTGAATAATCATGCTTGTTTATTTCTTCGCTCATAGTTTAAATCTGTTTTTTTTAGATAAAATCGTAATTACAAATATAATGATTTGGAAAACGATTATAGGAACTTTTAATGGAATACATTAGAAGTTTTTAACAATTGTGAATAATTAAAAAGTTGCTTAAAACGTCTAAAAATGTGTTTAAATTAAATTTGAGTTTATTTTTTAATGGTTGTTTTGAGGGTTTTAGAGAATTTGTTCTTAAATCTACTTATATGAAGTCGTGAAATTTTGGTTTTTTTTAGAATTATGAGTTTAAGCTTCTTTTTTATGTTCAAAACACCAAGAAAAGTGTCATTCATTTTAATTAAAAATGCATTGTTGAGAAAAAATGCAATAAAGTATTAAACTATAATTATAATAATATTATTTTTGCGGATGCAACATAAGGTACTAATTTTAGATTTCGGATCACAGTTTACTCAACTAATAGCTCGTAGAGTTAGAGAACTTAACATATACTGTGAAATTCATCCTTTTAACAATGTTAAAGTGGATGTCAATGATTATCAAGCTGTAATATTATCAGGAAGCCCACATTCTGTGAGAAGCGAAGAAGCTCCTCAACCAGATTTGTCTCAAATAAAAGGGAAAATGCCATTATTAGGTGTTTGTTATGGGGCCCAATATTTAGCACATTTTTTTGGTGGAAAAGTTGGAGCTTCAAATTCCAGAGAATATGGTAGAGCAAATCTATCGTATGTAGATAATTCAAATGAATTATTTAAAGGTATCCATGAAGACTCTCAAGTGTGGATGAGTCATAGTGATACTATTTTGGAAATGCCTGAAAACTATAAGGTTATTGCCAGTACACATGATGTTGAAAATGCTGCTTATAAAATTGAAGGTGAACAAACCTATGCGATTCAATTTCATCCAGAAGTATATCATTCAACTGATGGTAAGCAATTATTAGAAAATTTTTTAGTGGATATTGCTAAAGTTAAACAAGAATGGACTCCAGATTCATTTGTTGAAACTACGGTAGCTGAAATTAGAGAGAAGGTAGGTAATGATAAAGTTGTATTAGGATTGTCAGGAGGAGTTGATTCAACTGTTGCTGCAATTTTATTAGACAAAGCCATTGGAAAGAACTTACATTGTATTTTTGTAAATAACGGATTGCTTCGTAAATATGAGTTTGAAAATGTATTGAAGCAATATGAAGGAATGGGCTTAAATGTAAAAGGAGTTGATGCTTCGGCACGTTTCTTGGAAGAGCTTAAGGGTGAATGTGAACCAGAGGCTAAAAGAAAGATTATTGGACGTGTGTTTATTGAAGTTTTTGATGATGAATCACATTTAATTGAAGATGTTAAATGGTTGGCTCAAGGAACAATTTATCCTGATGTAATTGAATCTGTTTCAGTTACCGGAGGTCCTTCAGCAACAATAAAATCGCATCATAATGTTGGTGGATTGCCTGATTTTATGAAGTTGAAAATAGTAGAGCCTTTAAGAATGATTTTTAAAGATGAAGTTAGAAGAGTTGGAAAGTCTATGGGTATTAGTGCCGAATTATTAGGACGACACCCATTTCCTGGTCCAGGTTTTGGAATCAGAATTTTGGGCGATATTACTGCTGAAAAAGTAAGAATATTACAAGATGTTGATCATATTTTTATTCAAGGACTGAAAGATTGGGGGTTATACGATAAAGTATGGCAAGCAGGAGCAATGTTATTACCTGTTAACTCGGTTGGTGTCATGGGAGATGAAAGAACTTATGAAAAGGTTGTTGCCCTAAGAGCGGTTGAATCAACTGATGGAATGACTGCCGATTGGGTAAATTTACCTTATGAGTTTTTACAAAAAACATCAAATAAGATAATAAATGGTGTAAAAGGCGTTAATAGAGTTGTATACGATATTAGTTCAAAACCACCAGCTACAATTGAATGGGAGTAAAATCCTTATTTTAATTTAAAATTCATTTATGAAAAAAATAAAACTGTTAATACTATTTCTATTTTTAAGTACTGTAATTTCTTTTGCACAGCAAAAAAAATATGTTTCTTATACTGTAAAAAAAGGAGAAACTATAAAAAGTATTGCAAAGAATTATAATTTGTCTACACGTGATTTACTTCGTTTAAATCCTGATGTTAGACGTAAACCAAAACCGAGTACAGTTATTATAGTTCCAAATAAGAATTTTGGTAAAGAGGTGGTTGCAGTTGTGAAGGAAGAAACTTCTTTATATACTGTAAAGCCTAAAGAAACTTTATTTGGAATTTCTAAAAAATTTGGAATAACTATAGAAGAGTTAAATGCAGTGAATCCTGAACTTAAGGACGGTGTTAAAATTGGAATGAAATTGATAATTCCTGAGCCAAGTAAAACTCAACTTAAAGATTCAATAAATTATGTGCTACATTCAGTTGTACTTGATGATACTATATATAACCTGACTAAAAAATATGAGGTTTCTAAAGAAGATTTGCTAAATCTTAATCCTATTTTAAACGAAGGCTTAAAACTTGGTATGCTGTTAAAAATTAAGCCAGTTGAAATAGAAGAAGAGGAAGTAGGTATTTTTCATGAAGACATAAATATTGATAAAGAGTTGAATGTGGTTTTTATGTTGCCTTATAAGCTCAACACACTTAACGATTCAATAACTAAAGCGGAGTTTAATAGAGATAATTCATTGCTAAATTATGCTACAGATTTTCATTTAGGAGCAAATGTGGCTATCGATTCTTTAAAACAAAAAGGAGTGTCAATAAACGTGAAATATTTTGATACTGAAAATTCAAATATTAAATTACAACGTATTATTAGTCAAAACGATTTTTCAAGAACGGATGTTGTAATTGGTCCATTGTTTTTTGATAAAGCCTATTTGGCATCTAAAAAACTAAATGCACCAGTAATTGCACCTTTATTTTCTAAAAAACAAACCAAACATTCTGCTGGTAATTTAATAAAATCCGCTCCTAATTTAGAGTTGTATGAAGATAAGTTAATGGCTTATATGGAGGAAGCCTATAAAGGTGAAAACATTATTGTAGTTAATGATGAAAAACCTGCAAACCAATCAAAACTTTGGCGAATTGTAAATAAAATTAAATCTTTCGATTCTATAAATGAAAATGCTGTTAATGTTGTGAAACCTTCAAAAGGGTATATAGACAGTGAAGGTTTTATTAAAAAAATGGATACTTTGGCTAAAAATTGGGTACTATTAATAAGTGATGAGATTGTGACTACTTCAGCAACGGTTAATAATTTAAAATCATTTGTTGAAGATGTTGATATTCGATTATTTGCTTTGAATAAAGGGAAGAACTTTGATAATATTAATAATAGTTTCCTTGGGAAAATGAAATTTGTTTATCCTAGTTCTGAGTTTATGGTTACAGAAGATCAAAAAAATGAACGCTTTTTTGAAAAGTATAGAAGCCAAAATTATGCACTACCTTCAAAAAATGCAATCAGAGGTTTTGATGTTACTTATGATACCTTAATAAGATTAGCTAGTAGTGAAGATCTTGAAGGAGGTTTAAATGCAGGGAAGTCCTTTAGAGTTTCATCAGTGTTTAATTACGATAAAAAATTGTTTGGAAGCTATGAAAACAAAGGCGTGTTTTTAATTCAGTACACAAAAGATTTAGAGACCATTATTCTTGAATAGAGAATAGAATATTTAAAACAAAAAAAGACACAATTCATATTGTGTCTTTTTTTGTTTTTTTATTGTATGATTAAGAATGTGTTAGATTTTTTTCATTTGATCTTTTAACATCTTAATTTGATCTTTTAGTACTCCTTGAGTATCTAATTTCTTAGCTTCAGAAATTAACATGGTTGCCTCACGTTTTCTTCTTTTTGACATTGCAATTCCTGCTAACTGTAGTTTTGCCATTGCAATATCATGTTTCATGCTTAAACCTAACTTTAAAGCTTTCTTAAAAAACTTTTCAGCTTGGGTCATATTGGTCTGAGAAATCATAATTCCTTGTAAAAAATTATAATATCCTTCTTGTTTTTGAATTAAGGCAGTACTTGGATTTTTAATGTATGCTAACCATTTACTTGCACCTGCAAAATTTTGTTTTCTTAATTGTAAAAACGCTAATAAAATAAACTCGTTTTTAAAGTAGAATAATACAAAAATACCGGCTAGTAAAACCAATGAAATTCCATTCATAATGTTACCCTCAACAAATTGAAAAACCGACCAAACTAAAATTCCTGCTGCTATTACTAATTTTATATACTTATTAAACATTGAAATAATTTTTTTATAGGGTGCAAAGTTACATTTTTGCTATGGTTTTAATAATTATTTATTGTGTTTTTTCCATTTCACATATGCAATAACAGATATAACCGAAACAATTGCTACAGCATAGTATACAAAAGTTGGTGTAATAGCTTTATCTCCACTAGCATAGGAGTGTAATCCTGATAAGTAGAAGTTCACTCCAAAATAGGTCATTAAAATAGAAGCAAATGAAGCAACTGCGAAAAAGTTAAACGTAAACGCACCTCTTAAGCCAGGAACTAATCTTAAATGTAGCACAAATGAATATATCATTATACTAATTAAAGCCCATGTTTCTTTTGGATCCCAACCCCAGTAACGTCCCCAGCTTTCGTTGGCCCATTGACCTCCTAAGAAGTTACCAATAACTAATAATACTAAACCTACAACTAAAGCCATTTCATTAATAGCAGTAATCTCACGAATCATTAATTGGATTCTCTCTTTATTTTTATCGGTTGTTAAGATCATTAATATTAATGCAATTAAACCTAAAATCATTCCAAGGGCAAATGGTCCATAACTGGCAACAATAATTGCCACGTGAATCATTAACCAATATGAATTTAATACTGGTTGCAGGTTTGCAATTTCTGGATCCATCCAGTTCCAGTGAGCAACCATTAAAATGAAAGCAGTTAAGAAAGCAGTTGCCGCTATTGTCATTGATGATCTTTTTCCAAAGATGAGTCCAAAAAGCATTGTTGCCCAACCAACATAAATCATAGATTCATAAGCATTACTCCAAGGTGCATGCCCACTCACAATCCAACGAGCTATTAATCCACCGGTATGCATAATAAACAATCCAATAATTATAGCGATACTTCCTTTTATTAAAAAGTTAATTGTTTTATTGTTATTAAAAATTTGAAATATTACAAAAAAGAACATTAAAGTTCCTATATACATATAGTAACTATATAGCTTTTTAAAGATATCATATTTGTTGTAGGCAATTTCTAAATCAATTTTATGGTCAGCCGGATAAACCTCACTACCATATTTTTTTTGAAAATTAGTAATACCTCCTAAAATTTCATCAGAATCTGTATAATCATTTGATAATTTATCGGAAGATAATGTTTGTATATAAATAGGTAAAATTTGTTTAACGAAAACTGAATCCTGGCCTCTAAAGTTTGCAGAATTGATGTTATTATGAGACACCCATTTATTATTTGAGTCATTTGGTATTGGAAAAATTCTTAAAATATCACCAATAATAGCCGAATAAAATAAATTCACTCTTCGGTCAACATTAATAACATCTTTTTCAAATTTACTTTTGATATTGCTTTTTTGAGCATTTCTTTGAGGCTCAGTTAATTTATAATTACCTTTTTCATCGAAAAAGTTTGATAAAGCAGCATATTTTTGGTCATGTGGTATACCTGCAATATCTCTTAATTTTGTATTTCCTTTTTCAATATAAATGATTGGAATTTGAAACCAAACTCTTGGATTTTGTTGAATAGATAAAAATACTTGTGTAGCATTCATACCTTCATAAGAATCTGTCTTGCTTACTTTTCTTAATAATTCCGAAGCATAGGTATGAATAGGTTTCATTCTACCTCCGGCATCCTGTATGACTAGTTTGCTAAATTTATCTGTATGAATTAAGTCAATCTTATTTGCTGTAAGAACTGAATCTATTTGTTCTGGAGTAATGGTGTGATTATGTTGTTGAGAAAAAGCAACTGTTGAAATTAAGAATAATGCAATAGCTGATAAGGTAGCTTTTTCTTCTCTAATTCTTTTCAAGCTTTGTCTTAAGAAATCAAATCGGGTGTTTTTCATAAATAATATTAATATTAAACCAGCATATAATGAAAAGTATCCGATATAAGTAATTAAAGTTCCCCAATAATCATGATTAACAGATAAGTGAGTTTCTTCATATTGTGGAGTTATATTATAGCTAGATTGGAAGAATTTATAACCTTTATAGTTCAAAATATTATTCATAAAAATTCTAAAGTCAAAGGTCTCAGAAGGGGCAATAACTGTAACTTCACTTGCAAAAGACATGGCACTCTCTGAACCAGGATATTTATCCAACTGGAAATCATTTAATTTAATGCTAAACGGTAATTGTTTTTGTAAAGCACCATAGTTCATTACAAAGTTTAAGTCACCAACAGAAAATTGAGTTGGAGGTTGTATTGCAAATTTCCCTCCAATTAATTTCACTTCTTTTGTTTGGCTACCAACGGTAACATCAAATTTTAATTGAGCTAATGAATTTTGATCCTTGTCACCGCTAATTGTTTTATACTCACCTTTGATTGGCCCTTTTGGTATAACAAATTGTAGACCTGCTATATTATGAACCGCTAAAAGGGAAAAGTCTTGTACAGAATCCTTCTTTATTTTTCCTTGATATTGGTCGGCCATTCTGTAGAAATTCCCATCAACTACAGATTTAATTTGAAGTCCGTTTTCAGAAGTATTAAAATCTATCGTATTATTAGTTTGGGCATCAAAACCAACTAAAACCCCATGAATAACTTCTGAAGTTCCTCTTTTAATATAATGATTATGTCTTCCGCCACCTCCAGATTCTACAAATAGTAAAAACTGTTCTCCGTTTTCGTTTTCTTCAAAAACCTCTTGTGCATTTGGAATGTAATCAGTTAATTCTACCGTTACATCGGTACCTTTAAAATCGGTATAATAATCAAAAGAATTACCTCCTAAAGCAGATAATAATATACCTTTATGAAATGGCGTTTTTTGTTCTTTTCCATCATTTACCGTAATGCTTATATAATTTTTTTCAGTAAGAAATTTGTTGCTTACGGCGCCTTCTTTTATTGGCATAATCCCTTCATAGCTAATATATCTTGTAACTCCTGCACCAAGAATAATTAAAAAGAATGCAACATGGAAAACCAACGATGCTAGTTTTTCTTTTCTAAATAATTTAAATTTAATAATATTACCGAAAAAGTTAATGGCAAATAATACCATGATTCCTTCAAACCACCAAGCATTATAAACAAGAGCTTTTGCTGTTTCTGTTCCGTAATCATTTTCAATGAATGTGGCAATACCCATAGCCATTGCAAAAACTATGAATAAAACAGCCATTAAGCGAGTTGAATAAATAAGTGTAAGAAATTTGTTCATTTTTTTGGTTTTATCAATTAAAAAATTGTTTCGCAAAAATAATGATAAAAGTCATATAAACTATTTATTATCGATAAATTAGATCAATTATATCATTGCAAAACAATCTGCTAAAGATATATGTAACATTTGTGACAATAAATGATTATTGTCATTTAATTTCAAGGTTATATTCTGTTAAAAAATTTCAGCAAAAAAATAAAAATTCTTAAATTTGTTTCAAATATTCTACCAATGAATAGCTTAAGTTTTTTTAAAACAAACTTTAATACTTATTTAAATATAAAGCGTCCTGAATGCTTTATTAAATAGGAGAATTGCTATTCGAGTGATGTAAGTCACAATTTTTTCAAATTAATTTTTCACATTAAAACATATTATTATGGAATTACCATATGCAGAACCGTATAAAATAAAAATGGTTGAACAAATTAAACGTTCAACAAAAGAGCAACGTTTAAAATGGATAAAAGAAGCTGATTATAACCTTTTTAATTTAGAATCTGAAAAGGTGTTTGTTGATTTGTTAACAGATTCTGGAACTGGAGCCATGAGTGATCAACAATGGTCGGAAATGATGATAGGAGATGAAAGTTATGCTGGTTCTTCTTCATTTTTAAAGTTGAAAGACGTTGTAAAACAAATTACAGGTTTTGAATATTTTTTGCCTACCCACCAAGGACGAGCTGCAGAAAATGTATTATTCTCGGCATTGATTAAAGAGGGAGATATTGTTCCTGGAAACTCACATTTTGATACTACCAAAGGACATATTGAATTTAGAAAGGCAAAAGCTGTTGATTGCACAATTGATGAAGCATTTGATACCTCTGTAATTCATCCATTTAAAGGAAATATTGATCTAAATAAATTAGAAGAGGTATTTAAATCAAACCCAAAAGAGAATATTCCTTTTGTGGTGTTAACGATAACTTGTAATAGTGCTGGAGGACAACCAGTTTCTTTAAAAAACACAAAAGAGGTTTCTGCGTTATGTAAACAATATGGAATACCATTATATTTTGATGCAGCCAGATTTGCAGAAAATGCTTATTTCATCAAAAAAAGAGAAGAAGGATATGCTGATAAAACAATTAAAGAAATTGTAAAAGAAGTGTTCTCTTATGGTGATGGAATGACTATAAGTGCCAAAAAAGATGGTTTGGTAAATATGGGAGGTTTTATAGCTCTTAATAATGAAGAGGTGTTTAAACAAGCTACTGTTTTTAATATTATGTATGAAGGATTCATAACTTATGGTGGTATGAATGGACGTGATATGGGTGCATTAGCAGTGGGTTTAAATGAATCTACAGAATTTGATTATTTAGAAAGTCGAGTAGAACAGGTAGCGTACTTAGGGAAAAAATTAGTTGAATACGGCGTACCAGTACAACAGCCATTTGGAGGTCATGCTATTTTTATGGATGCTAATAAATTTGTGCCTTCAATTCCAAGAGAAGAATATCGAGCACAAGCACTAGCTGTTGAATTATATATT
>Ga0193962_1000588_pt1 | contig 16725 bp, 19 predicted proteins | sample FB_5_MG_FD_140335 | JGI IMG/M metagenome (GOLD analysis project Ga0193962, IMG submission 140335) | Microbial mat bacterial communities from the Broadkill River, Lewes, Delaware, United States - FB_5_MG | ecosystem: Environmental > Aquatic > Freshwater > River > Microbial mats | place: USA... | reverse complement strand
TTAATACTTCACTTGCTTTCTTTTTTGATTTTAAAATTAATGCTAAAACTTGCAGTGCAGAAGCTAATCCATCTCCAGTTTTTGCAGCATCTGAGAAAATAATATGTCCACTTTGCTCACCACCAAAATTAATACCTTCTTTTTTCATAACTTCAAGAACGTATTTATCTCCAACGTTTGATCTATGTAATTTAATCTTATCTTTTTCTAAATAATCTTCTAAAGCTTTATTAGACATTACTGTTGCAACACAACCATTGCCTTGTAATAGTTTCTCATCTTTTAAATATTTACAAAGTGCACCTATTAATTTATCACCATCAACTACATCACCATTTTCATCAACAACTACAAGTCTGTCAGCATCACCATCTAAAGCTAAACCAACATCAGCTCTATACTCGCGTACAAGTTTAGCAACATTTTCAGGATGCATTGCTCCACAGTTTTCATTAATATTAAAACCATTTGGTTTATTATTTATTGTAATTACATCCGCACCTAATTCTTCTAAAATAGTTGGTCCTACTTTATATGCTGCTCCATTTGCACAATCAAGAACTATTCTTAATCCATGCAAAGACAAATCTTTAGGAAATGAACTTTTAATTGAAACAATATATCTTCCAATTACATCATCAATTCTTTTTGATGCTCCAATATTTCTTCCTGTTACTTGCTCAGAAATCATGGCGTCATTATCATTAAAAATTTCTTCTATTTTCTTTTCACATTCAACGTTTAATTTATTACCATGGTTATCAAAGAATTTAATTCCATTATCTTCATAAGGATTATGTGAAGCAGAAATCATAATACCTGCATCACATCTCATACTCTCTGTTAAATATGCAATTGCAGGAGTTGGCATCGGACCTATTTGTATTACATCATACCCTACTGCTGTAAGACCACTTACAAGAGCATTTTCAATCATATATCCACTTCTTCTAGTATCTTTTCCAACAAGAATTCTTTTTGTTGTTGAATGTTTCCTAAAATAAATACCTGCGGCTTTTGCTAATTTTAATACAGTCATTGCATCTAAAAAAGTACCAGCCTCTCCTCTAACTCCATCTGTTCCGAATAGTTTCATTAAATCTTCCTAAAATTAAACTTGTTTTAAGTTGCTTTGGGTAACATTCTACCCTTAAAAATTTTACAAAGAGGTTAAATAAAATGGCAAATCATAAATCAGCTGAAAAAAGAGCTAGACAAACAATCGTTAAGACTGAAAGAAATAGATTCTACAAAACAAGAATCAAAAATGTTACTAAAGCAGTAATCACTGCAATCGAAGCTGCAGACAAAGATGCTGCATCTACTGCAATGAAAACAGCAAACAAATATTTACACCATTGTGTATCTAAAGGTATCCTTAAAAAGGGAACTGCTGCAAGAAAAGTATCTAGATTACAAACTGCAGTTAACGCAATATAATTATATTGTAATTAAATAATAGATTATGCTACAAGACAAACTACAGCCTTTTATTAATAGATCTGAAGAAATTAATGAATTATTAATTTCTCCAGATATCACTAGTGATATAAAGAGAATGACTGAACTTTCAAAAGAACAGTCAAATATTGCTCCAATTGTTAATAAAGCTAAAGAGTACATCCAATTAATCGAAGATATAGAAGAGAATAAAATACTTCTTGATGACGATGAGTTAGGTGAACTTGCAAAAGAAGAGCTGAAAGACTTGGAGCCTAGAAAACCAGAATTAGAAGAAGAAATTAAATTTCTAATGATTCCTAAAGATCCTAATGATGATAAAAATATCTATTTAGAGCTTAGAGCTGGTGCTGGTGGTGATGAAGCTGCTATCTTTGTTGGTGACCTTTATAGAGGTTACCTAAGATATGCAGAAAATAATGGCTGGAAAGTTGAAGTTATGAACACTAATGATAGTGAATCAGGTGGATACAAAGAAGTTGTAATTCTTATAAAAGGTGACCTTGTTTACTCGAAATTAAAATTCGAGAGTGGTACACATAGAGTTCAACGAGTTCCTGCAACTGAATCACAAGGTAGAGTTCATACATCAGCAATTACAGTAGCAGTTATGCCTGAAGTTGACGATGTAGAAATCGATATTGATCCAAATGATCTTAAAATTGATGTTATGAGAGCTAGTGGAAATGGTGGTCAATCTGTAAATACTACAGATTCAGCGGTTAGAATCACACATATTCCATCAGGACTTGTAGTAACAAATCAAGATCAAAAATCTCAACATAAGAATAAAGATAAAGCTATGAAAGTTTTAAAAGCTAGGCTTTATGATTTAGAAATGAATGAGAAAATGGAAAAAGAAGGTGCTGACAGAAAAGAACAAGTTGGTACTGGAGATAGAAGTGGAAGAATTAGAACATATAATTATCCACAAAATAGAGTAAGTGATCACAGAATTAATTTAACTCTGTATCGTTTAGACTATATTATGAATGACGGTTTATTTGATGAAGTAATTGATCCTCTTATTGCTGATCATCAATCTAAACTTATTGAGGCTAATGGATTATAAAATCCATTAGTTTTCTTTTTTATACCTACAAAAAATGATTAAATTAAATCAAACATATACACACTACAAAAATAAACAATCTTATATAACAATAAACTTTTGTAAAATCCAAGAAAATGATATCTGGGTTAAAGCAGTTATATATAAACCTGCTGATTGTGAAGAATTATTTGTAAGAGAATACAAAGAATTCGAAGAAAAATTTATTTTAAAACCCTAAAAAAGAGTACTAGAATAAAAGTAACCAAATTGTAATCAATTCATATTAAACTTCCAACATAAAAATTATTACGGAGAACAATATGTCAATCAAAAAAACATCATTAGCTTTATTAGCAAGTGCAACTTTAACAATGAGTTTAAGTGCAAGAGATCAAATAAAAATCGTTGGATCATCAACTGTATATCCATTTTCATCTTCAGTAGCTGAAGAATTTGGTGCAACTACAAAGTTTCCTACTCCTGTTGTTGAATCAACTGGTTCAGGTGGTGGAATGAAATTATTTTGTGCTGGAAATGATTTAAATACTCCAGATATTACAAATGCGTCTAGAAGAATGAAAACTAAAGAATTTAAGATGTGTCAAGAAAATGGTGTTACAGATATTACTGAGTCAGTAATTGGTTACGATGGTATTGCATTTTCACAATCAATTTCAAATACACCATTTAATATTTCTAAAAAGAACTTAGCATTAGCTGTTGCAAAAGAAGTTCCTTCAAAAGATGGTAAATCATTAATCGCAAACCCATACAAAAAATGGTCAGATATTGATGCTTCATTACCAAATAGAGAAATTATTGTATATGGACCACCAAAATCTTCTGGTACTAGAGATGCATTTGAAGAGCTAGTAATGCAAAGTATTTTCAAAAAAATGGCTTTATACACAGACCTTTATAAAGCTGACAAAAAAGCAAATAAAAAATATAAGAAATATTCTGTAGTAAGAACAGATGGTGTTTATGTTGAATCTGGTGAAAATGACAACTTAATTGTTCAGAAATTAGAAAAAAATAAAGCTGCATTTGGTGTATTTGGTTTTTCTTTCTTAGTTGAAAATGACGATAAAGTTCAAGGTGCTACAATTGATGGTGTTGAACCAACTCCTGAAAATATTTCATCTTCTAAATACCCAGTATCTAGATCATTATTCTTCTATATTAAAAATTCTCACTCAAAAGAAGTACCTGCTATGAATAAATATGTTGATTTATTTATGTCTGAAAAAATGATTGGTGAAGATAGTATCTTAGGTGAAATTGGTTTAATTGCTTTACCTACAGAAGCTAGAAATAAAATCAGAGAAAGTGTTTCTAAAAGAAGTAAATTAACTTTAGCTGACTTATCTGCTAAACACTAAATAAAACTAAAAAAAGGAGTCAAAACTCCTTTTTTTATAATTCTCATAAATATAAATACAATCCCTTTTTTATACTCATACTTAATGTAATCAATCTGTAACCATCCTTATATATAATCACAAATAAATTAATATAAAGGCAAAAGTATTGAGCACTTTTGAAACAAGAAACAAACAAAGGGAACTAACAGAAAATTTAATTAAATCAGCTTTAATTATTGCATCTGGTATTTCAATATTAACTACATTTGGTATTCTTTTCTCAATTCTTTTTGAATCAATAGAATTTTTTCAAATGAGAAGTTTTTGGTACTTCATTACAGGAACGGAATGGTCTCCAGGTGTTGAAGGAAGTAAATTTGGTGCAGTACCTATTTTTGCAGGTACATTTGTAATTACAATAATTGCATTATTAGTTGCAATTCCAATAGGTCTTGGAAGTGCTATTTACATGAGTGAGTATGCAAGCTCTAATACAAGAGATTACCTAAAACCTATTCTTGAAGTATTAGCTGGAATTCCTACAGTTGTTTATGGATTCTTTGCAGCTATTACAGTAGCACCTCTTATTGTAAAAATGGCGGATTTTGTTGGTTTAGAAGCTACATTTAACTCTGCTCTTGCATCTGGTGTTGTAATGGGAATTATGATTATTCCTGTAATTTCATCATTATCTGATGATGTAATAAGATCAGTTCCAGACTCACAAAGAAAAGCAGCTTTAGGACTAGGACTTACACAAGGTGAAACAATAAGAGATATTGTAATACCTTCAGCACTTCCTGGAATTATTTCAGCTTCATTACTTGGTTTATCAAAAGCCTTAGGGGAAACTATGATTGTTGTAATGGCAGCAGGTCTTCGTCCTAATCTTTCTTGGAATCCACTTGAAGATATGACGACAGTTACAGTAACGATTGTTAACTCACTTGTTGGAGACTTTGAATTTAATTCACCAGAAACTCTTTCAGCATTTGCATTAGGGCTTATTTTGTTTGTTGTAACACTGATTTTAAATATTATTTCATTGTCACTAATTAGAAAATTTAAAGAAAAATATAAAGTGAATACATTATGATTAAAAGAAAAAAGAAAAATACACAAAATCCTTTTTACGATCCAACATTAGATAAAAGACATGCAAGTGCAAAGAGATTTAAGAAGTTTACTTTAACATCTTTAATTTTTTCAATTGCATTTTTAGCCTTTTTCTTAATAGACATAATTGGAAAAGGAACACCAGCATTTAAAGTTACATACATAGAAGTAAATGTAGCTTATAATCAAAAATCTGTTGAAGATTCAAGATTTGCAGTTGATAGAAAATATAGAAAAATAGTTTCAAGGTCTTGGCTTAGAGATTTACCTATGCAAGTTAAGCAAAATCCAAAGCTATTAAATACAACTCAAACCTTATGGGTTTTAGCTGATGATCAAGTTGATCAATATTTAAAAGGTCACCATTATAAATTAAAAAGAAAAGATAAGGCATTAGTTGATACATTAAACGCTGAAGGAAAAATTGAAACTAGATTTAATTCAATATTCTTTTTACATGGAGATTCAAAGATTCCTGAAAATGCAGGTCTATTCTCTGCAATGATTGGTTCAATCTTAACACTTTGTATTACTATGTTAGTAGCTTTTCCACTTGGAGTTATGACAGCAATTTATCTTGAAGAGTTTGCAGAAGATAATAGATTTACAAGATTTATTGAAGTAAATATTAATAACCTTGCAGCTATTCCATCTATTTTATTTGGATTATTAGGACTTGCAATTTTTATTAATCTTTTTGGAATGCCACGTTCTTCACCACTTGTTGGTGGTCTTACACTTGCACTTATGACTTTACCTATTATAATTGTAAGCTCACGTGCAGCATTAAGAGCAGTTCCTGATAGTATTAGACAAGCTGGATATGGTTTAGGATTAACAAAAATACAAGTTACAAAAGATCATGTTTTACCACTTGCTTTTCCAGGAGTTTTAACAGGTTCTATTATTGGTTTAGCACAAGCTATGGGTGAGACAGCACCACTTATTATTATAGGAATGATTGCATTTATACCTGATGCACCAACGTCTGTAATGGATGCAGCAACTGTTATGCCTGCACAATTATTTACATGGGCAGGAATGCCAGAGAGAATGTATATAGAGAAAACAGCTGCTGGAATTATGGTACTTCTTAGTATCTTAATCTCACTTAATGCAGTTGCAATTTATTTAAGAAAAAAATTCGAAGTTAAATGGTAGAAGGAAAAGTAAAAATGGCAAAAGATAATAAGACAAAAGTAAAAGTTAATAAACTAAATCTTTGGTATGGAGATAATCATGCTTTACATGGAATTGATGTAGATATTTATGAGAATAAAATCACTGCATTAATTGGACCTTCAGGATGTGGAAAATCTACATTTTTAAGATGCTTAAATAGAATGAATGATTTAATTCCAATTGTAAAAATTGATGGTTCAGTAGTAATTGATAAAAAGAATATTTATGATAAAGATGTTGATGAAGTAAGTGTTAGAAAAAGAATTGGTATGGTATTCCAGCAACCAAATCCATTTCCAAAATCAATTTATGATAATGTTGCCTATGCTCCTATTAAACATGGAATTGTATCTAAAGGAAAAGAGTGTGATGCTTTAGTTGAGCAATCTTTAAAAAAATCTGGACTTTGGGATGAAGTAAAAGATAAATTAAATGATCCAGGAACTTCACTTTCAGGGGGACAGCAACAAAGATTATGTATTGCTAGAACAATTGCTGTTAAACCAGAAGTTATTTTAATGGATGAGCCAACATCAGCACTTGATCCAATTTCAACAGAAAAAATTGAAGCTCTAATGTTAGAGCTTAAAAAAGATTACACAATAATTACAGTAACTCATAATATGCAACAAGCAGCAAGAGTAGCAGACTACACAGCATTTTTCCATTTAGGAAAACTAATAGAATATGATGAAACAGAAACTATTTTTGTAAACCCATCAAACAAAAAAACAGAAGATTATATTACAGGGAGATTTGGATAATGTTAAAAACTTACGAAGAAAAAAGAAATAATATCAAAGATGAAGTATTACTTATTGGTAATAGCGTTGTTGAAGCACTTGAGACATCATTAAAAACACTTAAAAGTGATGATGTATCTGCATTAAAAGAGATTGATTTATCTGTAAAAAAACTATCAAATAAATCTAATGAAATTGATAATTTAATTGTTACAGCACTTGCACTTTATTCACCTGAAGCAAAAGATTTAAGAGAGATGGTTTCTTTTTTAAAAATTACAAATGAATTAATCAGAGCTGCATCAAATGTAAAAGGTTTTATTAAAATCTTTAGAAAAGCATATTCAGATGATTTAAACACAAGCACGATTTTAGAATTTACTATTCCTTTACATAAATCTGCCCTACTTTCATTAAGAACTGCAATGTCAATGATTGAAGAAACAAATGACAACCACACTGAAGAAAAATATGGTAGAGTAATGGTTGAAGATAGTAAAGCAGATGATTTATATGCAATGGTTGAAAAAAATATATTAAAACTGATTACAAAAAATCTTGAACTTTCAAAAGAGTATTTTGATGTATTAAGTAGTCTAAGACGTCTAGCAAGAACTTCTGATAGAGCATCATCAATTGCTTCATTGGCACTTTTTGCTCAAGTGGGTGGAGATATAACACAATCATAGATTTATGATATAATTCATGTATGAAAAAAGCAATTACTAAAATAAAAACATACTTTTCTTCAAATTTTGAAGTACTCGCAGCAGCAATTATATTTGTAGGTATTCTTGCTACTGGTCTGGATTTTTATAAAGCAATTATTCTTATGTTAGAATTTATTGTTATTATGGAAGTCGTAAAAATGATTTCTGATTTTATTAAAAATCATAAGTTAAGACTTAGATTTGTAATAGATATTTTTATTATCTTTTTAATTCGAGATGTAATTATATTAACAACACATGTAAATAAGGACTACTTTGATATTTCTTTTTTATTGATAGTTATTAGTGTATTTTTCATCTTTAGAATTTTAGCTATAAAATTCTCACCTGGTGTTATTAAAGTATCAAAAGACACAGTTATTGAATATGAAGATGATAGAGAAAGTAAAAAAGTTGAAGAAGATAAAAAGTTGATGAAAGATGCAAAATAAACTAATTTTAATTGTTGAAGATGAAGAGGATATTTTAGAATTACTTGAATATACTCTTCAAAAAGAAGGCTTTGAAACAATAGGTTTTTTAAATGTTGATAAAACATTAAAAAAAGTTTTAGAGCAAGAAGATATTAGTTTAATATTAATGGATAGAAACCTTCCTGGAAGTGAAGGAACTAGTTTTATAAATGATATAAAAAAAGAGGGTTATAATAATCCTGTAATTTATGTAACTGCAAAAGATAAAGATGAAGATATTTTAGAAGGTTTTGATGCACATGCAGATGATTATATTACAAAACCTTTTAATGTAAAAGAGTTAATAGCACGTGTAAAAGCTGTTATTAAAAGAACCTCAAAAAAAGTTGATATCTTAAAAATTAGAGATATTACTTACAAAGCTAGTAATAAAAAATTTTACATAGAAGAAAAAGAAATAGAACTAACTCACTTAGAACATGATTTATTTTTAGAGTTTCTAAAGAATAAAGATATTTTAATGTCAAGAGAGCATTTACTTGAAACTGTTTGGGAAGATTCTCTTGATAAAAAAGTTAAAACTGTAAATGTTGCAATAAAAAGATTAAAAGCAAAAATAGACCCAGATTCTACAAAAGATTATATAAAATCTGTAAGAGGTGAAGGTTACATATTTTGCTAAAAATTCACCAACTGTTTTTAAGAACATTTGTTTTAATATTTTTAGGAATACTTTTTACGTTGACAATTGTTACTTATTTTTGGTCAAAAAATATTTATATGAATCAAATAGAAAAAAATCTTATTCAAAATATTGATACTTTTTCTATTGTAGTAAAAGATTTAGATAATATTGATACAATTTTAAAAGATTTAAAAGCTAGTGTAAACCTTCGTATTACCATTATCGATGAAAAAGGTAATGTAATTGCAGAAAGTGATAAAAATAAAGAATCAATGGATAATCATTCAAATAGAGAAGAAGTTCTTCAAGCAAAAGATTTTGGAATTGGAAAAATTGTTCGATTCTCGAACACAGTAAATAAAGAGCTTTTATATATTGCAAAAAAAGTAACAATCAATAAAAACATATATTTTATAAGAATGGCTGATTATACAAATAAAATCACAGATAACTTTATAAAACTTACTGCACAGATTTTTGGATTTATTGCATTCTTTTTAATTATTGGATTTTTTATAACTTACTCAATAAGTATAAAAATCAAAAAAGAAACAGATAACATTTTAAACTTTTTAACCCAATTATCTGATAAAAAACCTACTTATATTTTAAAATCTAGATATACACAAGAGTTTTACAAAATAACAAGACTATTAAATAAAGTTGCTTTAAAATTATCAAAAAGAGAAAAACAAAAAGCAAAACAAACAGCAAAATTAAAAATAGCAAATAGACAAAAAGATGAAATCATTTCTGCATTATCACATGAATTTAAAAATCCTATTGCAATTATTTCAGGATATAGTGAAACTATTTTAAATGATAATGATATGCCTGTCGTTATGAAAGAGAAGTTCTTAAGTAAAATTCATTCTAATGCAAATAAAATGTCTCATATAATTGATAAACTAAGATTAACTCTAAAATTAGAAGAAGGGAAACAAGAACTTCTATTAACACCTTGCCCTATTAAAAATATCTTAAATGATATTACATCTGATTTAGAAGATAAATACAAAAATAGAGAAATTATTATATCTGGAGAAGATATAGATTTAAAAGTAGATGAAACACTAATTTCAATGGCAATATCAAATTTAATTGAAAATGCCTTGAAATATTCAGAGGATGAAGTATTTGTAGAACTTACAGACAATTCAATTATAATAAAAGATAAAGGTATTGGAATAGAAGCAAAAGAATTAGAAAAAATCAGAAATAAATTCTACAGAGTCTCAAATAACGGCTGGAACAACTCACTAGGACTTGGTTTATTTATAGTCCAAGCCATACTATCTTTACATAATTTTAAACTAGAAATCAACTCTGAATTTAACAAAGGTTCAGAATTTAGAATAAAATATTAAATAATACTTAAATTAAGGTTTATTTAAGTATTACTACACTATTATTCCACCTCATTAATAAAAGCGGAGAAAATAAATGAAATTTACTCAAATGGCAAAAGCTAACGAAATCGAAAGAGATTGGATAGTAATCGACGCAACTGATAAAGTATTCGGAAGAATAATCACTGAAGTTGCTACTATTTTAAGAGGTAAGAATAAACCTTACTATACACCTCATGTTGATTGTGGAGATTACGTTGTAATCATTAATGCTTCTAAAGCAAAGTTTTCTGGTAATAAATTAGAAACAAAAAATTACTTCACTCACTCAGGGTATTTTGGTAGTACTAAAACTCACAAAATGTCTGATATGTTTGAAAACAACCCAGAAAAATTATACAAACTTTCTACAAGAGGTATGCTTCCAAAGACTACTCTTGGAAAAAATATGTTAAAAAAATTAAAAGTATATGCAGGTTCAGATCACCCACATACTGCACAAATTAAAGGATAAGACTAATGGCTAAAGTTTATGCAACAGGAAGAAGAAAAACATCTATCTCTAAAGTATGGTTAGAAGTTGGTACTGGAGAATTAACTATCAATGGTCAGTCTTTAGACGCATGGTTAGGTGGACACGAAGCAATTAAAAAAAGAGTTATGCAACCTTTAGAAGTTACTAAACAAGAAACTTCAGTAAATATCGTTGTTAAAACTTTAGGTGGAGGATACTCTGCACAAGCTGATGCTGTTAGACATGGTATTTCTAGAGCTTTAGTTGCTTATGATGAGCAATTCAGAGCTGTATTAAAACCTTACGGTTTATTAACTAGAGATGCTAGATCAGTTGAAAGAAAAAAATACGGAAGAAGAAAAGCAAGAAAAAGCGGTCAGTTCTCAAAAAGATAGACACAATTTTTCAAAGATTTTATATCTTTGTATTTTCAAAAGGAAAGCAAATTTTGCTTTCCTTTTTTTATGCACTTTAAGTTATTAATATTCAAAAAAACTATACAATACTTAATGAAATTTTTAATCACATTATTCTTACTCTTAACAACAATAAATGCAAGTACGCTAAACCTTTCAATTAGTTCAAGTCCAAGTAGACTAAACCCTATTTTAGCAAATGATACTGCAAGTTCTCAAATAGCTGACTGGCTATTTAATGGCTTATTCAAATATGATAAAGATGGAAATCCTGCTGTTGATTTAGCCTCCTCTTACACTTTTGAAACAAAAACAAAATTAATCATAAAGCTTAAAAAAGGTGTTAAATGGCACGATGGAGTTGAACTTACAGCTAAAGATATAATCTTTACTTACAATACTATTTTAGACCCAAAAGTATTTAATTCAATTAAATCAAATTATAAAGAAGTAAAAAGTGTAAAAGCTATTGATGATTATACAATTGAAGTTATTTATAAAAAAGCATATTTTAAAGCCTTAGAAATATGGATGGTTGGAATTTTGCCTTATCACTTATTAAAAGATGAAAAAAATCTTATGACAAGTACTTTTAATAAAAATCCAATAGGAACAGGTCCTTATAAACTAGAAAGCTTTAAAGTTGGTCAAGATATAAAACTAAAAGCAAATAAAGATTACTTTGAAGGTGCACCAAAAATTAATGAACTTTTGTATAAATTTATTCCAGATACAAATACTTCATTTTTATTTTTAAAACAAAAAAAACTAGACTTAGCAGGATTAACACCACTTCAAATTGATAGACAAATAGATGATGATTTTAAAGATTCTTTTAAAATTATTGAAAGTCAAAGTTTTTCATACTCATATGTAGGTTTAAATCTTAAAAATGAAAAGTTTAAAGACCTAAGAATTAGAAAAGCTTTATCATTAGCAATCAATAGACAAGAGTTAGTTGATATACTCTTTTTTGGTCATGGAAAAGTTTGTAATGGTCCTTTTTTACCTGGAAGTTTTGCTTATAATGATGAAGTAAAACAAATAAAGCCTGATTTAAAAGAAGCCAAAAGATTATTAAAAGAGTTAGGTTATGATGAAAATAATCCCTTTACTTTTGAAGTTGTAACTAATACAGGAAATGACACAAGAATAAACGCAGCTCAAATCATGCAATATCAATTAGCAAAAGTAAATATAAATATGAAAATTAGAGTAATGGAATGGCAAGCTTTTTTAAACACTATTGTTCATCCAAGAAACTATGAAGCAGTTTTACTAGGTTGGTCACTATCTTTAATGCCTGATGCTTATCCTTTATGGCATTCAAGTTCAGATAAAATTGGACGTTTCAATTTAGTTGGATATTCAAATCCAGAAGTTGATAAGCTAATAGAAGAAGGTTCTGTTACTGTAGATAGAAAGGAATTAAGTAAAATATATAAAACAATATTCAAAAAAATTACTGATGATATTCCTTACTTATTTCTTTATATTCCAAATTCAATAACTGTAGTAAATAAAGATATTAAAAATATTGAGCCTGCATTTACAGGTGTTACACACAATCAAAAAGATTGGATAAAACCATAAGTTAAAACAAAAGGAAAAACTTGAAACAAAATATAATATTATTTGATTTAGACGGAACATTAATAGATTCAACAGATGCAATTGTATCAACATTTTATCACTCATTTGAAGAGCTAAACTATGATTTTAAAGGAAATGATGAAGATATAAAATCTTTTATTGGTTACCCTTTAGAAATTATGTATGAAAACTTAGGAGTGCACAAAGATCAAGCACCTAAATTTGTAGCTTCATATAAAAATAGATATAGAAAAATATCTACATTAAAAACATTACTTTTACCACAAGCTTTAGAAGCTGTAAAATTAGCTTCTAAAATAGCACGTGTTTCAGTGGTTACTACTAAAACTAGATTATATACCATGCCTTTATTAGAGCATTTTGAAATGGCTGAACATTTTGAGATTGTTACAGGTAGAGAAAATGTAGAAAATCCTAAGCCACATCCAGAACCTATATTAAATACATTAGAGCAAATGAACTATGATAAAAACTTTCATAAAGTATGGATGATTGGTGATACAAAACTTGATTTAATAGCAGCAAAAGATTCAAAAGTAGATAGTATAGGAGTGCTTTGTGGTTATGGAAAAGAAGAAGAACTAAAAACTTATACAAAAAACATTAGCCAAAATGCTTTAAGTGCAGTTAAATTTATAGAATCTATTTCTGAATAAACTCTAAAAAAACACAATATATTCTACAAGGATTATAAGCTCAAGTTATGTATAAAAAAGTTACACTTGTTAAATAATTATAAAAATAGTACTTAATTATTAAGTTAAAAGTATATATAATATTACAGACTAATTTATAAATTTAAGTACAAATTAATTTTAAGGAGCTTCTATGTTAGAAATTAGATGGCATAGCCGTGCTGGTCAAGGTGCAGTTACAGGTGCTAAAGGACTTGGGTCTGTTGTTGCCCAAACTGGAAAACAAGTACAAGCGTTCGCTTTTTATGGCTCAGCTAAAAGAGGTGCGTCTATGACTGCTTATAATAGAATAGATGATGAAGTAATTTTAAATCACGAAAAATATATGGAACCTGATTATGTATTTATTTGTGATCCTGGACTAACTTATACTGACGATATCACTGCAAATGGTACTCCCAAAACTAAATATATTATTACAAGCCACCTTAGCAAAGAAGAAGTTATAGCTAATGTTCCAAAACTTCAAGGAATAGAAGATAGAGTTTATGTTTTAGACTGTTTCCAAATCTCTAGAGATACAATTGGGAAAGCAATTCCTAATACTCCAATGCTTGGAGCTTTTATGAAAGTTAGTGGTATGTTTGAATTAGAGTATTTCAAAGAAGAAATGAAGAGTGTACTTAAAAAGTTATCTCCAAAGCTTATTGATGCAAATATGCTTGCAATCCAACGAGCTTATGACGAAGTGAAGTAAAGGATATAAAATGAATAAACCAATTAATGATATGGGATGGGATGAGTTAGTACCTGGTGCAGCTTTATATGCATTTGAAGGTGAAATAACTTATGATATATCACAAATACAACCAGAAGATAGGCTATATTCTCAAACAAGCTCACAAAGCATGTCTGTTGGCGATTGGAGAGTAATTAAGCCAGTTTGGAATTCAGAAACATGTATTGACTGTCAAAACTGTTGGATTTTCTGTCCTGATACATCTATTATTGCAAGAAATAAAGAGATGAAAGGTGTAGATTATGACCACTGTAAAGGATGTGGATTATGTGTAAGTGTATGTCCTACTAATCCAAAATCTTTATTAATGTTTAATGAATATGAAACTACAGAAGATGCTTTAGGTAAATGGCCTCTTAAAAAAAAGAAGGGTGAATAAGTATGAATAGCAAAGAAATGATATTAAAAGACGTTGAAGTTTGGGATGGAAACATGGCAAACTCACAAGCTATTAGACAAGCTGATGTTGATGTTGTTGCTGCATATCCTATTACACCATCAACTGCTACAGTTGAAAATTATGCAATGTTTCATGCAAATGGATATGTAGATGGCGAAGTAATTATGGTTGAATCTGAACATGCTGCAATGTCTGCATGTATAGGAGCTGGAGCAGCTGGTGGTAGAGTTGCAACGGCAACTTCTTCACAAGGTTTAGCACTAATGATTGAAACTTTATATCAAGCATCAGGAATGAGAATTCCTGTTGTTTTATGTTTAGTAAATAGAGCTTTAGCATCTCCATTAAATGTAAATGGTGACCATTCAGATTTATACTTAACTAGAGATGCTGGTTGGGTTTCAATAGATGCTTTCTCTCCACAAGAAGCTTATGATATGACTTTAATGTCATTTAAAATTTCAGAACATCCATCTGTTAGACTTCCAGTTATTTCTAACCAAGATGGTTTTATGACATCTCATACAGCTCAAAATGTTAAACCATTAAAAGATGAAGTTGCCTCAAAATTTATTGGTGATTACTTAGCTGTTAATGCACTATTAAACTTTGACAAGCCAGTAACTCATGGTGTGCAAACTGAACAAGATTGGCACTTTGAACATAAAGCTAAGCAACATGCAGCTTTAATGGCTTCAATGGATGTTATTAAAGATACATTTAAGCAATTTAAAGAGTTAACAAATAGAGAATATAAAGTAGTAGAACAATATAAAATGGGCGATGCAGAAATTGCAATTGTTTGTTTAGGTTCAACTTTTGAAACAGCTACACTTGCAGTTGATCAAATTAGAAAAGAAGAGGGAATAAAAATAGGAATAGTTGCGCCTAGAGTATTTAGACCTTTCCCTCTTGAAGAAATTGCAGATTCTTTGCAAAATGTAAAAGCAGTTGCTTGCATGGATAGATCAGCTCCTGGTGGAACAGTTGGTGCTTTATATAATGAAATATCTGGTGCACTTATTAACACTCCAGCAAGACCATTAGTAACAAACTTAATTTATGGATTAGGTGGTAGAGATATGACAGTTGCACAATTAAAAGATATCTTTAGAAAATTAGATTCAGATGCAAAAGCTGGGAAAATTTCTGGAAAAATCCAAACACTAATTGGTGTTAGAGGTCCAACATTAGAATTTTATGACGTGAAAGGAAAATAAATATGAGTACTCAAAAAGTAATTAAAAACTTAAAATCATTTTCAACTGCAGCTGAAAGATTCGAAGGTTCACATCTTCTATGTCCAGGTTGTGCACACTCTATTATTGTAAGAGAAGTATTAAATGCAACAAATGATAACTTAGTAGTGTCAGCTTCAACTGGTTGTTTGGAAGTTTGTACAGCAATTTATCCTCATACTTCATGGGATTGTTCTTGGATTCATATTGGGTTTGAAAACTCATCAACAGCAATGGCAGGTGTTGAGACAATGAATAAAGCTCTAAGAAATAAAGGAAGAATAAGTAAAGACACTCCAACTCCTAAGTTTGTAACTTTTGGAGGAGATGGTTCAACTTATGATATTGGATTCCAATGGATTTCAGGTTGTTTTGAAAGAGGACATGATTTCATGTACGTTTGTTTAGACAATGAAGTTTATGCAAATACAGGAGGTCAAAGGTCATCATCAACTCCAATTGGTTCAAGTACGACAACAGCACCAGCAGGAACTGACTCTTATGGTGAAAAAAGACAGAAAAAAGATATTGTTTCTATTATGGCTGCTCATGGTTCACCTTATGTTGCACAAGTTGCACCAAATAAATGGAAGGATATGGTTAAAAAAATCCAAAGAGGTTTTGATACTGAAGGTCCAGTATTTATAAATGCAATGTCAGCATGTACGACTGAATGGAAATTTGCTCCAAATCAAACTATTGAGGTCTCTGATTTAGCAGTCGATTCTCTTGTATTTCCATTATATGAAATCATTGATGGTACAGAACTAAATATTACATATAGACCTAAAAATATACTTCCTGTAAGAGATTATTTAGCAGCACAACCTAGATTTAAACACTTATTTACACCTCAATATGAATACATTATTGATGAGTGGCAAACAAGAATTGATAAAAGATGGGAATTCTTACAAAAAAGAGAAGAAATTAGAATGTAATTTCTTCCTAGAGCATTAAAATATTTATATTTTAATGCTCTAAGTTAATCACATAAAAAAGCTCTTACAC
>Ga0193962_1000585_pt1 | contig 16766 bp, 13 predicted proteins | sample FB_5_MG_FD_140335 | JGI IMG/M metagenome (GOLD analysis project Ga0193962, IMG submission 140335) | Microbial mat bacterial communities from the Broadkill River, Lewes, Delaware, United States - FB_5_MG | ecosystem: Environmental > Aquatic > Freshwater > River > Microbial mats | place: USA... | reverse complement strand
AGCACTAGAAGAGATAAGTAGAGGTTCAGCAGAAATTATAGACAAAGAGCGAGTAGAGAAGCTTGTATCTAAATATTATGAGGATGGAACTACCTACACCGTCAAAGCAGGATTTGACCCTACTGGTGCAGATTTACATCTAGGTCATACTGTACTACTACAAAAACTTAGAGTATTTCAAAATCATGGTGGGATAGTTCAGCTTCTTATAGGAGACTTCACAGCTACTATAGGAGACCCAACAGGCAAGAGTGAGACTAGAAAAGTCCTTACTCGTGATACTATTATGGCAAATGCAAAGACATATCAAGAGCAAGTATTTAATATATTAGATGAAGCAAAAACAGAGGTGGTATTCAACTCTAGTTGGTTAGATAGACTAGGGGCTGGTGGTATGCTAGAGCTTACTACAAGATTTAATGTAGCTAGGATGCTAGAGAGAGATGATTTTGAGAAGAGATATAAGGGTGGAGAGAGTATATCAATATCTGAATTTCTATATCCTCTACTTCAAGGATATGATAGTGTAGAGCTTCAAAGCGATATAGAAATAGGTGGAACAGACCAGAAGTTCAATCTTCTTATGGGAAGACATCTACAAAGAAGCTATGAGGTAGGCAAAGAACAAGCTGTGCTTATGATGCCTATATTAGAGGGGCTTGATGGAGTCCAAAAGATGAGTAAATCACTAGGTAACTACATAGGTATCGTAGAAGCCCCAAAAGATATTTATGCCAAGACACTATCGATTTCAGATGAACTTATGTGGAGATATTATGAGCTTTTGAGTGATAAATCACTTTTGGATATATCTTCAATGGAAGATGAAGTTAAAAATGGTAAACTTCATCCTAAAGTAGTAAAAGAGAATTTGGCAATTGAGCTAGTAACTCGTTTTTATAATCAAGAGTTAGCAACTCAGGCTAAAGAGGAGTTTGATAATGTATTTAAATCAAACAAACTCCCTACTGATATGATAGAGATAGAGTGTGAAGATGGTATTTGGATATGTAAGGCACTAGTAGATGCTTCTATTGAGCCATCTACATCACAAGCCCGAAGAGATATAAAACAAAACGCAGTAAGTGTAAATCAAGAGAAGATAAGTGATGATAAGCTTAATTTAAGTGCAGGAGAGTATATCTTGCAGGTAGGAAAAAGAAAATTTGCCAAAGTAAAGGTGGGATAATGTTTAAATCTTTTAATATAGGAAAATATAAGATAGAAAAACCAATCATTCAAGGTGGTATGGGAGTAGGTATCTCATGGGACCAATTAGCTGGTAGCGTAAGCTTTGAGGGAGGATTGGGTGTCATCTCTGCAGTTGGTACAGGTATATATGAAGATAGAGCATACTCCAAAAAAAGCGTAGGAAAAGAGAGAAGACCACTAGAGGCTATCAACTTCTACTCCTTTGATGCACTCAAAAAGATATTTGACAATGCAAGAGCGATATGTGGTGATAAGCCACTAGCTGCTAATGTACTATATGCTCAAACAGACTATAATCGTGTAGTAGCAGATGCCTGTAGAGCAGGTGCTGATATTATAATTACAGGTGCAGGACTTCCACTAACAATGCCAGAAGCCGTCAAAGATTATCCTGAAGTGGCACTTGTCCCTATAGTATCAACGGCAAAAGCATTGAGAATTTTGTGTAGAAGATGGAAAAAGACTCACGATAGACTCCCAGATGCTGTGATAGTTGAGGGTCCTTTGAGTGGTGGACATCAGGGCTTTAAGTATGAGGATTGTTTCAAAGATGAGAACCAACTAGAGGTTATACTCCCTCCTGTGGTAGCAGAGGCGAAAAACTGGGGAGATATACCAATTATCGCTGCTGGTGGAGTGTGGGATAGAGATGATATAGCCAATATGATAGAGTTGGGTGCTAGTGGTGTACAGATGGGAACTAGATTTATAGGTACTGTTGAGTGTGATGCTAGTGATGTGATGAAAAATATCATAATCGAAGCCAAAGAGGAGGATATAAAGCTATTTAAATCTCCTGTAGGCTACCCTGCTAGAGGAGTAAAGACGCAACTTCACGCAGATATAGAGGCAAACAAAGCTCCAAAAGTAGCTTGTATATCCAACTGTGTAGCCCCTTGTAATCGTGGAGAAGAGGCGAAAGCTGTAGGGTACTGTATCGCAGATAGACTTAGTGATGCTTATGATGGTATCAAAGAGAGTGGACTCTTTTTTACAGGCTCAAATGGATATAGACTTAGAGAAATAATAACAGTCAAAGAGCTGATGGATAAGCTAATGAATGGAGAAGATAAGTAGCGTGAAAATATTTAGATTTTTTTCTATTCTACTACTAAACTTTACTCTACTTTTTGGGGCTATCAATAGAGTCCAAAAAGTAGAGATTGTAAAAGATGAGCTACATCTACACTTTGTGGATAACTATAACCAAAAAAACACTAACTCATTTACGCTTACCAATCCATTTAGACGAGTATTTGAACTCAAAGATAGTCGCCTCATAGACAAAGATGTATCAGCAAAGTGGAACAACTCACTTAAAGTAATTCAATACAAACCAGATATTATAAGGGTGATAATATCCAATAAAACTCCATTTAGCTCAATAGCATATAGTCCTCTATTTTCCAAAAACCTATATGCCATTCCTCTACCAAAGATAGATAGTGTATTGCCTGTAGAGGAGTTGAGTATGTATAAGAAGGTATCCTCTATCCCTATCAAAATCAAAGAGGAGTTACCACCACCAACACCCAAAGTAACAGTAGGACTACATAAGTTTGAGCCAATAGTTATAGACGCAGGTCACGGTGGGGCTGATAGTGGTGCTATTGGTGGAGGCAAATATGAGAAGAGTCTAGTATTACAAATAGCCAAAAGAGTAGCAAATGAGCTTAGAAGAAAAGGCTATCCTGTCTATATGACAAGGGATAAAGATTATGCTCTCAAACTATCTCAAAGAACAAGAATAGCAGATAGAAGAAAAGCTGTAGCCTTTATATCTATACACGCAAATGCAGTAAGGGCAAGAAGTAAGCGAAACAAGATAGAGGGAGTCGAGACCTACTTTTTGCAAAATACAAGAGATGCAAGGTCTCAAAGGATAGCATCTATAGAGAATAAAGCCGTACTAAAGGGTACAAATAGACTTAGTAGAAAAGTGATAATCGACTCGGTGCTTTCAGGACCTAAGATAGTGGAGTCAAATAAACTAGCTATTGATATACAGAGAAAAATAATGAAAAACATACATACCAAATATAAAGATGTACGAGATGGAGGTGTGAGGTCAGCTCCTTTTTATGTACTCGTAGGAGCTAGTCGTCCATCTGTACTAGTAGAGGTGGGGTATATATCTCACCCTAGAGAGAGGAGAAGACTCTTTACTCCAAGGTATCAAAAACTCATAGCCAAAGGTATAGCAGATGGTGTCGATAGCTATATGAAAAATAGAAAAAGAGAGATAGACTTTTTTTGATTTGAGCCTTATCAAATAATATGAGAGAAGAACTTTATGAAAAAAATACTCCTACTCCTATTAATACTCCTACTAACTGTAATCTTTACAATCTATGAGAGTGATTATCTAATCTGTAAATCATCAGACTATTTAGATTTAAATCAAGGGGCTTCTAGTTGTAACGATTTTGCAGATACCCTAAAAGATAAATCCTCCAAAGAGGAGCTAAAAAAGATAGCGTGTAGGCTAGGTAGTAGTCAAGCTTGTTTTGATTTGGCTCTTAGTGCTAGTAGCCAAGAATATTATCACGATTCAGTGAAGTTCTATACCAAAGCGTGTGATAGTGGTTTTGTAAAAGCTTGTAACGATTTGGGTGTTTTGTACTATTTGGGCAGTGGCGTAAGCCAAAGTGTAGTAAAAGCTATAGAGTTTTATACCAAAGCGTGTAGCAATGGTAGTGCTAAGGGTAGTGGTATGGGGTGTAGAAACTTGGGTAGATTGTATTATGATGGAGTAGATATAAAGCAAGACTACAAAGAGGCGATGAGACTATTAGAGTTATCTTGTAGCCTAAAAGATATGAGTGCTTGTAGTGATATAGGGTATAGCTACCAAAAAGGCATAGGAGTAGAGCGAGATATTTATCAAGCTATTAAATATTATGGAATGTCTTGTGATGGTGGATACCAAGATGGATGTGAGCTTCATAGAGAGCTATCTGGATTAGAGAGTAGCTACCATATCTCCAAAGAGTTGATTAAAAATAAAGAAGTAGCACTAGAAGCTGTAGGTAGATATAAAGAGGCTCTATTTTATCTAAGTAGAGATTTACAAAAAAACAAAGATGTAATCTTAGCATCTATAAAAAAATATCCCGATAATTTCCAATATATCAATAATCATCTCCAAAGAGATAGAGAGATTGTCAAAGTAGCTACTAGAGATAATATCTATCTATTGAAGTATGCTAGTAAATCTATAAAAAAAGATGAGCAGTTTCTATTGGGTATGATTGATAAAAATCCTAAAGTCTATAATCTAGTAGAGCCTTCACTCAAAAATGATATAAGATTTATACTAAAAGCGATAAAAACAAATGGCAAGGTGTTGAAGTATTTAGATTATAAATACAAAAAAGATAGAGAGATTGTAGCCCTAGCTCTTAGAGACTCATGTAGTGATGAGGTGATAAAAGAGGGGAGTAGATTATATGATGATAGAGATTTTATATTAGAAGTAGTAAGAGATTGTAGAGCCTTTTTACAAAAAGCAGACCCCTCTTATAAGAGAGATAGAGAGTATGCTCTAAAGATAGTTGATATAAATGGATTGGCTTTGGAGTATTTAGATGATACTCTAAAAAGAGATAAAGAGGTAGTAACAACTGCCATCAAACAAAATCCAAAATCTCTAAAGTATGCGAGTAAATCACTTAGAGAGGAGAAAGATATAGTTAGGATGGCTATAGTCCAAAATCCCAAAGCCCTAAGGTATGCTAGTGAGTCTATCCAAAGTGATAGAGCGTTAGTCTTGAGTGCTATATCAAAAGATGCCAAAACTCTAAAGTATGCCTCAGAAGAGTTAAAAAAAGATAGAGATATAGTAATGAGTGCTATAGCACAAAATGGTAATGCTTTGAAGTATGCTAATAAGTCTCTACAGAGTGATAGAGGGTTAGTAATGAGTGCTATATTACAAAATGGCAATGCGTTGAAGTATGCCTCAAAAGAGCTAAAAAGAGATAAAGAGTTGGTAATTAGTGCTATCCAAAAGAGTCCTCACGCTTTGAAGTATATATCAAAAGAGCTAAAAAAAGATAGAGATATAGTTATGAGTGCTATTAGCGTAGATGGAGATAGTTTTGTCTATGCTGATAACTCTCTATATAGTGATAGAGAGTTACTCAAAGTAGCAATGGCAAATGGTATGACCTCTTGGTCTTATATACCTAGGGGGATAAAGAGCGATAGAGAGTTTATATTAGAAATTATTGATAGATACCCAAATATATTAGAGTATTTAGACACAAGCCTCAAAAGAGACAAAGAGATAGTGATAAAATCTCTAAAACGAAATGGGTCTATGCTCAAATACGCTGATAAGAGTCTGCAAAAAGATAGAGCCGTAGTAGTAACAGCACTAAATAACACAGGATACGCCCTAGAGTATGTAGATAAACTCTTTAGAGAGGATATAAATATCGTCTTAATAGCTATATCAAACGCAGGTAAATCTATACGATACGCTGATGATAAGTTCAAAAAAGATATAACTATCGCACTAATCGCTATCAATCAAAATGGAAAAGCTCTAGCTTATGTAGATAAATCACTAACCAAAAACAAAGAGGTGGTATTAGCATCACTCAAAAGCTATGGTGATAGCCTAAAGTATGCCTCAAAAGAGTTAAGAGCTAACAAAGAGGTAGTCTTGGAGGCTGTTAAAAACTCAGGGAGTTCATTGAGATACGCATCAAAAGAGCTAAGAGGTGATAAAGAGGTGGTATTAGAAGCCCTCAAAAGCTCAGGAATAGCACTAAAATACACCTCAAGAGAGCTAAAAGCAGACAAAAAGATAGCATTAGAGGCTCTAAAGAGTACAAAGTATGCTCTAGTGTTTGTCGATAAGAGTCTCAAAAAAGATAAAGATATATTAGATATAGTTAGCAAAAAGAGGAGTAATAGAGTAGATAAGAGGTATAAATTTATCAATCTATGTGATAGAGAGAGTGATAAGAGTATAGTAAATATAAATAGGATTAGGACTATATGTCTATTGGCTTTAGGTGAGTTGGCACTAGAGGGGGAGTATGATAGATTATCTTGGTATTCACTCTTATCTCATAAAAAAAATAGCTATAATATTGACTATATACAAGATAAGGTAATTGAGCCATACACTCTTGCCAATATAGGACACAGTTATATATTAGATGCAAATATAACAAAAGCCAAAGAGTTATATGAGCTATTTTTACAAAAAGAGTATAAACACCTATTTTTCTATCTTGATAGTGGTATGGTTTATGATTATAATATGCTACTCAAACTCTATCCCAAAAAGAGAGATTTAATCAAAAAGGGATTTAGATTATGGAGGTCGATATTTGCACCATTTGAAGAGATAGTAGAGCTTGAGAAGTTATATATAAAGTATAAAAAAGATGGAAACTTTTTAAAATATATGGAGAGTTTTGAGGCTATTGTTGAGTTGGAGAGGAGATATTTAGATAGAGATAGTGTGAGACTCAATATGGATATATACAATTTGGGAAATATCTACTATATAGCCAAAGAGTACCAAAAAGCTTTGGAGTCGTATGAGAGAGTAGAGAGTTTTTATGAGAAGATACCCACAACAATCTATGACTATATGGATATTTTACACAAGATAGATAAAATATCTAATCGTAGATTTGGTAAAAATGGACTATTTTTTCATAAGTTCAAAAATTATTAAAAGAGGATTTATAGATGAATAAAATTATATTTGTAGTGGTAAGTTTGTTTGTGTTAGTTGGTTGTAGTGGTCTATCATTAGGTGGCAAAAATGCTCTTATTGTGATAGACGCAGGTCACGGTGGGCATGATAGTGGAGCAGTAGCAGGAGGCAAAAAAGAGAAAGATTTGGTACTTCAAATCACCAAAAAACTCAATCGTGAGCTAAAAAGAAAAGGCTATAGAGTATATTTCACTAGAGATAGTGATGAGTTTATACATCTAGCTAGACGCACACAAATAGCAGACCACGAAGAGGCGAAGGTATTTATATCTATACACGCAAATGCTATATCAAATAGAAGTAGAGTCAATCAGGTACAAGGTGTAGAGACATACTTTTTACAAAAGAGTAGAGATGCAAGGTCACAACGCATAGCACTAAGAGAGAATGCCTCTGTACTACAAGGCACAGATAAGCTGAGCAAAAATGTGATAATAGACTCTGTATTAAATGGACCTAAAATCATACAGTCTCACAAACTAGCAATAGATGTGCAAAGAGGTATCATAAGAAGTCTCAAAAAAGATTATAGTGGTGTAGTCAATGGTGGAGTAAGACCTGCTCCATTTTATGTACTCGTAGGTGCTAGTCGTCCATCTATATTGATAGAGGTAGGGTATATTACTAATCCCAAAGAGAGAGCTAGACTATTTAGCTCATCTTACCAAAAGAGATTAGTAGAGGGTATAGTCCAAGGTGTGAGTAGATATATCTCAAATAGGAAAAAAGAGGTAGGGTTTTGATACCATCACCTATCTATAGAGGCTTTGGTATAGCCCTACTATCCTCACTATTTATATATCTTAGCTACTTTGATATATATATCTATTTTATCAATACACTAGTGGGTATATTGGCTCTATATTTACTACTCCAAGAGGGTAGAAGAGTATGGTTTTTTAGTGGTATATTTATAGGTATCTTTTGGTTTTGGTGGATTACTGTTAGCTTCAAACACTACGATATGTTGTGGGCTATACCTATCGCTATGGCTGTTATATCACTTACCTATGGCTCTATATTTTGGCTCACTGCATATATATCCGAAAGATTAGCAAAGGATTACTCTATCGTGCTAAAAGCTTTAGGGCTATTGATATTAAGCTATATCCACCCATTTGGATTTGATTGGTTCAAGGTAGAGCTTATCTTTACAGATAGCTATATAGGTGTTACCAAGTGGCAGTTTGCATTGGTTTTGTTGGCGATAGCTCTTAGTATAAATAGAAAAAACTTTCTATATCTCATACTCATTATACTAGCATATCAACCCACTACTATATCTACTAATACAACAGATGATATAGCCCTAATTGGTACAGATACCAAAGTAGCTGATAAATGGAATGATAGCCTACACGATGAGCAGTTCAAGAGACTCTTTGAGAGTATAGATAGAGCTATATTAGAGAAGAAGAAGATAGCCGTCTTGCCAGAGTCTGTATTTCCTCTCTATTTAAACTTAGAGCCAAAACTACTAGAGTCACTAGAGACAAGAGCCAAAGATATAGCTATAGTTGTGGGTGGATTATATTGGGATGGTAAGACTCCTAGAAACTCTACTTATATATTCTCTAATGGCAGTATGAGGATAGCCAACAAGGTGGTATTAGTACCATTTGGAGAGAGTAATCCTCTACCTGATTTTTTGAGTGATTGGATAAATGAGGTCTTCTATGATGGCTCTGTAGATTATAAAGCAAGTAAGAGTGTAGTAGATTACAAAATAGGCAAAGAGATATATAGAAACGCTATCTGTTTTGAGGCAACAAGCGAGAAGCTATATGAGGGTAGCCCCAAAAATATGATAGTAATAAGCAACAACGGTTGGTTTATACCATCAACAGAGCCAATCTTACAGAAGTTAATATTGAAATATTATAATAAAAAGTATAAAACAGTGATATATCACGCTGTAAATATGTCAGAGTCTTATATTATAAAATGATAAAATATTATCACAATTATTTCACATTTATGATATATAATCGATTACTATTAATCAAAGGGAAGAGTTAATGATAAGAAGAGATTTTTTAGGGTATTTGTTTGGTTTGATTTTTTTGATTTTTTTTATGAGTGGGTGTACGAGATACTACAACCCCACAGGGACGAATTATAGCAAAGCCAACAAATACTACAATCCATCCCCTCAAACCAAAACCACAAGTGGTATAAATAATAGCAACAGATTTAGTACAACCTCAAACAATAACGGCTATGGAGATAATTATAATAACTATGGCAATGGTGTAAACAACACTAACTATAGAGGTAATAGAGATGAGTATAATAAATATGTAAACAGCACCAACACCAACACCAACACCAACACTAGAAGAGGTAGAGGTAAATATAGAGATGATAATAGTGGTTATGGTAATAGAGGAGACAACACTAGTACCAACACTAGAAGAGGTAGAGGTAAAAAGAGTATATATAACAATACAAATTATAATAATGAGTATGGTAATAGAGCAACTAGAAACAACAATAATAGCAAAAGAGTAGGTAGCTATAGCAGACCAGCAGTAGTTTATGAGAACTTTACCAATGACCCTAGATATGAGTACCACATGGATAAAAGAAGATTTTTCTATAAGCCAAGACCAAAAATACCATACTACTATAAAGATGGTATATACTATTATGGTGGTTATTATAATAATGGTGCTTATGATTATAGAGGGACGACACTTACAGATGGAGAGTATCATGGTGATAGATAACTATCTTAGGTATATGGGGGGGAGGTGTTTTGAAAAGAAAGGTTTTCTAAAAAGGAGGAAGAATAAAAACACTATCATACCTAAGATAGATTTGTAGTATATCTAAATAAGATAAAATTACTCTTAATTAGATATACTACAACAAAAAAGGTCTCTTATGTCTTATTCGCTACATGATAAATTGGTAATAGCTATCTCCTCTCGTACACTTTTTGACCTAGAAGAGGAGAATAGTATCTTTGAAAAAGATGGTCTTGAGGCTTATCAAAAGTATCAACTCTCTCATCTATCCAAGCCTCTAGGCAAAGGCTCTGCTTTTAGATTTATCCAAAATCTACTAAAGATAAATAGTAAGTTTGATGATAAGTTAGTAGAGGTGATTATACTCTCACGAAACAACGCCATCACAGGTCTTCGTATCGGTCGCTCATTGGTTCATTATGGTATGGATATAGAACGCACAGGATGGACAGCAGGGACACCAGTATCTAGGTATCTTAAGGCTTTCAAAGTAGATTTATTCTTATCACTACATATTGAAGATGTCCAAGAGGCTATCAATACAGGGATACCAGCTGGTATAATCATCCCACACACTCCTATCTCTACAGATGAGAGTGATATAGTAAAGATAGCCTTTGATGGTGATGCTGTGATATTTGGAGATGAGAGCGAAAAAGTCTATCAATCCAAAGGGCTAGAGGCATTTATAGAGTATGAGAGACAAAACGCCAAAAACCCACTAAGCAAAGGACCATTTTTCAAATTTATAAAAATCATATCACAGATACAAGATAAGTTCCCCCTAGAGTCCTCACCTATACGCACAGCCCTAGTAACAGCTAGAAACTTCGCCACCCACGAGAGAGTATTAGGCACTCTAAAGGGCTGGGGAGTAAGAGTAGATGAGGCATTTTTCCAAGGAGGAGTAGAGAAATACGAAGTAGTAAAAGCATTTGGAGCAGATATATTTTTCGATGACCAAGAGTCTCACCTAAAAGAGACCTCCAAAGAGACCCCAAGTGCCAAGGTACTTTTAAAAAGTTTGAGTAACATCAAATCATAAACAACTCAATACAAAATACGAGCCAAATACAGCCCCTCTGGAGGGGCTAGTTTAGTAGTATATTGCTTTTTTAATTTAAGTTGTTCTATCAGCTCTTCTATACGCATCTCTTTTTTTGCACAGCTTAAAGCACTATCTACCATCATCCTAACTTGCGAACGCAAAAATCCATTAGCTTGAAAATATATTATGTGATAGTCGCCTCTTTTTATATATTTAGCACTATATATCTCTCTTATATCTGTATGTGTTATGCTTCCCATTTTATGAAAATATTTAAAGTCGTGTTTTCCTTCAAAAATTTTGAGTGCTTTTTGTAGCAGTATAGAGTCAAATTCAGGGTAGTGTGATATATATTTTCTCTCCCATATAGATACTTTGGATATTTTAAATATATATCTATATACTCGTTTTTTGGCACTAAATCTAGCGTGAAAATCATCATCTACTTGTGATATATGCTTAAACTCTATATCGGTTAGTTTTCTATTGATAGTCTCTCTTAGTTTGTCTAAATCACTCCAAAATATAGGTAAATCAAAGTGTATCACTTGCCCTGTGGCATGAACTCCTGCATCTGTCCTACCACTGCCTACTATGGTTGAGTTGATATTGAGTGATATTAGGGCTTTTTCTATCTGTGTCGTGATAGTTTGTGGTGTAGATTTTTGTTTTTGAAACCCTTGATACTCACTCCCATCATAAGCTATTACGGCTTTTACTCTCATGGCTTAGAAGTATCTTGATACAAGTTTTGCAAATAGCACTTGACCCAATATCCACACAGCGATTATAGAGGCTACAAGAGAGTAGGGGTCTCCCCATTTACGCAAAGATGAAGCAACAAAATAGAAAAATATAGTCACTACAAATATCACCAAAAAGGAGCGATTGGCTTGGTACCTTGGATTTATCATACTAAAAGAGGCGACAAGATAGACAGAGAGTAGGGGGATAAGGCTAATAAATATAAAAAATATAGCTCTGTGCATTCTTTTTTCTTCTGTGTAGGCTTTGCCCCAAAATAATTGAAGAGTCTCAAAATCAAAGTGGCTCTTTGAAGAGCTATTATATACCTCTAGGGTTTTATATTTCGCCTCTTGTAGTTTGATTTTGGAGTATGTATATCCATATCCATCATTTAGTAGTAGTGATGTTGTACTCTCTTTATTGTTTAGCCGACCTGTTTTGGAGGCAAAAAACTGCTCATTGTCTCTATCGGTACGGTTGTAGATTACCATATTTTGGAACAGTCCATCAACCTCATCCTCTACATATATATAGTAGTCTCCAAACTTCTGTCCCAACTCTCCTGCTACTATATTGAGTTTGGCATCGTTGGTCTTCTCCTCTTTGAATGCTTTATAAAACTGCTTACTCAAAGGCATAGCCAAAAATGATAAAACAAGAAGCAAGATAGAAAATAGCACTCCTAACAATAGAAGACTTCTAAGTACCTTTTTGGCTCTTAGTCCAAGGGCATAGAGTGCTATTAGCTCATTATCTTGTGATAGTCTTATGAGTACATTGGCTAGAGATGTCACAAACGATATAGGTAGAGTATAAAATACAATATCAGGTAGAGAGTAGCTATAGAGAAGCAGAAGCTCACCGAAGTTTATCTGTATTTGTGCTGTGAGGATAGATATTTTGACGAGATATACAAGTGAGATAATCATAAAAAAGGGTATAAAGATAGTCAAAAAAGCTTTTGTAAAGTTTGATGATATATACCCCCTTACGCTAACCATAGATTACCTTTGTTACGACATCTAAAGCTTGTGTATCATATAGATATACTATAAGCGTCGCTAATGCCAAAAATGGAACAAACGGTACACCTCTATCTCTCCATATCATAGCAGGTATTATAGCAAGTATAGCAGACAAAAATATAGCTATAAAAAATAGAGGAAACCCTAGCAGAGCTCCCATAGTCCCTGCTACTATCACATCTGCCCCACCCATAGCCTCTCTCTTGGCTATAAGTGATGAGATGAGTCCTACTAGATACAATCCTCCAGCTGCTACAATAGCAACGAGGAGTGCATTTAGAAACTCTGGCTGAATTAGAGCCAATATAAGAGCTACAAAATTGACACTATCAGGCACTGCCATATACTCAAAATCTATCATCACTAGAGCAAATAGTGCCGTAAATGATAGAGCTACAAATGGCATATACCACACAAACCCTAGTTTGATATAGAGTGCTACAAATATAACTCCTGTGATAAACTCCACTATAGGGTATTGGGCTGATATTTTATCACCACAAAAGGCACACTTACCACGCAAAAATATCCATGAGAATATAGGTATATTGTGATACCACTTTAGAGCATTACCACAGCTTTGACACTTAGATGAGGGGAACACTATACTCTCATTTTTGGGTATGCGATATATTACGACATTGAGAAATGAGCCTATCATAATCCCAAATATAAAAAGCACTACTCCAATAGGCACAAACATATCATCACTCATTAATAAACTCTCCACTATAGACCTCCAAATCGTCTTGTACGGTTTTTGTAATCTTCTATTATATCATCTAACTCTTTGGCTTTGAAGTCAGGCCATAGAGTAGGAGTGAAGAAAAACTCACTATAGCTAATCTGCCACAACAAAAAGTTAGATACCCTCTGTTCGCCACTTGTACGGATAAGCAAATCTATATCACTATAAGGAGTCTGCATTGCTAGTGATATATCCTCTTCACTCACACTCTTTTTACCACTATCTATAAGAGAATTAACAGCTCTCGTTATCTCGCCTCTGCCACCATAGTTTAGTGCTAGTACCTGTATTAGTTTACTGTTATCTTTTGTCTTCTCTTGGGTATCAATTATGCGTTTTTGAAGTGAGTTTGAAAATCCACTCAAATCTCCTATAGCTTGAAAACGGATACCAAACTTCTGGTAGGTCTCTAGCTCATTTTTGAGATACCTATCGAGCATCTTCATCAAAAACTCCACCTCTAGCTTGGGGCGTTTCCAGTTTTCGGTACTAAAGGCATAAAATGTAGCACTCTGGATAGTGTCGTGTTTGGCACAGTATTGAGTAATCTCTCTAATCACCTCAGCCCCCACTTCATGACCTTTGGTGCGTTTAAGTCCTTGACGCTGGGCCCATCTACCATTGCCATCCATTATGATAGCTAGATGTCTCAATAGACTACTACTCATTACTTAGCTTCTTGGCTTCATCTAATATCTTTTGAGATAGCTCTAGCTTAGAGTTCCTACCTAGTGGAGTGATACCCTCTTGTGTGATAAATGTTATCTCATTCTCATCTCCACCAAAGCTAGTGGCATCTTTGAGTAGATTGTAGCAAACAGCATCTACTCCTTTTGAGATTAGTAGATTTTTGGCATTTTCTAATCCACTATCACTATCCATCTCAGCTTTAAAAGCTATAGTTTTTATATCTGATTTGTCTAATTGGCTCAAAATATCAGTTGTCTGCTCTAGCTCTATACTCCACTGCTCTCCTATCATAGACTTTTTAAGTTTGCCCTCTTGAGGATATTTGGGAGTAAAATCAGCCACAGCAGAGACCATAAACAAAAACGGCTCTTTTTGGATGAGGTGTCTATCAGTAGCATTCATAGAGGGCTTACTCATCTTGCCCTTTTTGGCTACTCGTATCGCATCTGTGGTGTATTCTAGCATCTCTTGTGCATCTTCTACGCTTATATTATATATATCATTTGGTAGTCCATCACTCCCCATAGTAGAGATATAACATACATCAGCACCTTTGAGATAGAGACTCAAACATATAGCTTTTGCCATTTTCCCAGATGAGAAATTGGATATATATCGCACCTCATCTATCTTCTCTCTAGTCCCTCCACCTGTGACTACTATTCGTCTATCTTCCCAAAACTCCTCTTTGAGAAGTGCTTTTGATACTTGAAAAAATATCTCCATAGGCTCTGCTAATGCTCCCTCTCCCACATCTCCACAAGCTAGTAGCTTAGTTTGAGGTTTGACTATAATATAATCATTGACACCTAGCATCTTTAGACTACCTACTGTGTAGTGGTTTTTGAGCATTTGAGTATTAGCTGAGGGTGCTACTATCATAGTTTTACCAAAGGCTAGAGCTGTTTGAGTTAGGATAGTGTCTGCTACTCCTTTGCTTAGTTTATTGAGTGTATTGGCAGAAGCAGGTGCTATTACAAATATATCACACTTTTTGCCTATATCTATATGATTAATAGTGCTACTCCAACTCTCACTATCTTCACATAGCACAGGGTTTCGTGTAAGAGCCTCGTAAGTAAGAGCAGATACAAACCTCTGTGCTGAGGGAGTCATCACTACATGCACACTAGCACCTGCTTTTATAAATAACCTAGCCAAATCACACGCTTTATATGCTGATATACTTCCAGTTACACCCAATAGTATAGATTTACCACTTAAATCAATCTGCATCTACTTATCTCCAAAAAATTTATAAAAAAAGCCTTTGATAACTTTCATTGGTACTCGTGAAAGTGCCAAACTACCCTTAGCTACATCTTTGGTTATGGTACTTCCTGCTCCTATTATCACATCATCTTCTATCCTCACAGGTGCTACGAGTTGTGTATCACTTCCTACAAATACATTTTTGCCTATAAGTGTCTCATATTTATTTTTGCCATCATAGTTACAAGTGATTACACCTGCACCGATATTACTTCCCTCATCTATCATAGCATCACCAATATATGACAAATGTCCAGCTTTTACGCCATTAAGTGTAGATTTTTTGACCTCTACGAAGTTGCCTATGTGTGAGTTTATTATTCGTGAGAGTGGTCGAACTCTACCCAATGGTCCAATATCAGATGACTCTATATAAGACTCCTCTATAATAGAGCCACTCTTGATATGAGACTCCTTTATCACACAAGCCCCCTCTATAGATACACCATTTTCCAATATAGACTCACCCTCAAACAAAGCACGACTATCTATATATATAGTATCCATCATACGCATAGTCACACCTGCCATCATCCACTTGTGCTTTATGCGTCTTTGGTGTATCTCTTCTGCTTTAGATAAATCAAGCTTAGAGTTTACACCCTTAAACTCCTCCTCTTGGACTACAATAGGAGTCACTACCTTGCCCTCATCCACAGCCATCTTGATAATATCTGTGAGGTAGTACTCCTTTTGAGCATTTTTATTATCTATTAGCGGGATATACTTATCTAGTAGCTCACTCTTTATACAATAGACTCCTGCATTTACACTTTTGATTTTTAGTTGAGCAGGTGTACAATCTTTTTGCTCTATTATCTCTTTAACACTACCATCAACTATATCTACCCTACCATATCCAGATGGGTCATCTAACTCTAGTATAGACATATTTATATCACCATCACCATCTATCAACAATCTCAAAGCATCTGTAGTAACTAAAGGCATATCACCATTGAGTATAAGAGTCTTGGAGTGTTTTGTTTTGACTTCTCGCATAGCTCCACCAGTCCCTGCGAAATTGAGTGCATCTTGTATATGAATATTGATATTATCATAATGAGCATTTATCTCATCTTCTATTCGTTTGGCTTGGTGATAGAGTACCACCGTAATATCATCAGATAGTTCTCTACTAGCATCTATCGCATAAGAGAGCATAGATTTACCAGAGAGTTTATGAAGCACTTTAGGAGTATCAGATTTCATCCTAGTACCTTGACCAGCAGAGAGTATAACCACACTTATAGACATATTTAACCTTTTTACAAATATAAGTGAGATTATATCTAAGTAGAGGTTAAAGAGGATATATTATTATATTTTTAAAGGTGGAAACTCCATAGCTCTAGAGATTAAAGTTTAAAGTTTAGGAAAAGTTTAGGTGTCAGGTGATGCTAATGCTACTTCGTCCTCTTAATAATCCTCTGCACAGTTGCCTGATTTAACTCCAATACTTTAGCAATGAGATGTTGTGAATATCCTTTTTCATAAACTTCTACTATCTTCTTGTTTCGTTTTTTTATATCTT
>Ga0193962_1000584_pt1 | contig 16775 bp, 11 predicted proteins | sample FB_5_MG_FD_140335 | JGI IMG/M metagenome (GOLD analysis project Ga0193962, IMG submission 140335) | Microbial mat bacterial communities from the Broadkill River, Lewes, Delaware, United States - FB_5_MG | ecosystem: Environmental > Aquatic > Freshwater > River > Microbial mats | place: USA... | reverse complement strand
ATTTTTAATCATTGATTTTAATATCGCCTCAAATTCCGCCTTGTATTGCAATTTTTTAGATTTCCTTGAAAACGCGAAAAAAGAAGCGGATTGCTTAACATATTTTTCTATCTCATTGTCAGATGCAAAAAAATTATATTCATATTTTCTGATAAAAGGCTGTTTATCCATTTTATGAATTAAATATTCAAAAGGGATCGCCCAATCGATTATTAAATCAATCCTTTCGGAAACAAGCATTTTAACAAGCTGTTTTTCATGTGCGACCATCTCCGTATCCATTTTTTTGTCTTGGTCGAATCTGTCATAATAATGAGCGCCTTTGACGCCGCCAATTCTAAATTTATATAAATCTTCATATCTCTGAAGCTGAAACTCTTGGCTTTTCAATCCATAAAACCGAACGGTATCAATATAATAGTGGGGGGAAATGTAACACGCAAAGTTCCGCCTGCCCTCATTTTCAATAAAGCTGGTAATCATATCAGCTTCACCGGTCTTTAATAACTCAATGCATCTTCGCCAAGGGGCTGTGACAAATTCAAATTTCAAATTTGTTTTTTTTTCAATCGCATATAATATCCGGGCATCTATGCCATCAATTTGACCACTTGAGATAATCTTCCAGGGAGGCCAATGATCATAAGCGACTTTAATTACAACCTTCTGGGCAAAAGAATGATTCCAACACAAGAAAACAATGACCATGGAAACAGCGATATATTTGAGGATAAAAATACATCTTTTAGTCTGCGGCATGAATATCGCCGGAGTAATTTTCATGATTGAGCCTTTGGCTATAATTATCAGATAGTCGTACTATTCTTGCATTATCCATGAATCATCAAAAGTTCAAATCATTGGATGGTATCGTGGAAAAAAGAAGATATTTTTATTTATCGGCGTAGCGTAAGATACCACCAGAGCCGTTTTTCTCTTTGAATGCCGTTAGGATAACACAAACCGACATGATAAAACAATCATTCTAATGGATTGTAAATAAATCAAGGCCCATGAATGACGCTATTCATACTCGTCCAGGACTATTATTCAAACCGCTAAAAACAAACATAGCTTTAACAAAGGTTCCAAAAGATAAGAAACAAAGTTAGAATTGAATTTAAATCTAATGCATAACGACCGGCAACCCGTCCAAGGCCTTATAAAAATATCCGGCCATAATCTCATATCCCTTGTCATTGGGATGGATGGAGTCACTCATGAATTCGGGGTTGCCGAATATATCTTCAAGGATGTTGGGGATCAGCACCGAACCGGTCTGCCTGGCAAGTGATTCATACATTTTCGCATATCCTTTGCCATACAGGGGAATATCTACACCCCCCAGAACCACCATGGCCCCGGCAGCCTGAATGCGCTGGATAATACGGATCAGATTGGCACGGGCCGTGTCCACGCTCACCCGGTTTTTTAAATCATTACCGCCAAGGGTGATCAGTACCACATCCGGTTCAAAGGCAAGCACATCTTTTTCAAGCCGGGCCAGCCCGCCGGCCGTGGTATTTCCCGACACGCCGGAATTGATAATCTCGATACCGGTCATTTCTTCCAGCCGGGCTGGATAATCCATTCCCCGGGTGGCACCGTATCCCCGGGTCAGGCTGTCGCCGAAACAGACAATGCGCGACACGGTTATGGGAATATTTTTTATTTCATACGCTTTTTCCCCGCCCCAGAACCGGTATCCAAGGACGCCCGCAACCAGTATCGTCAGGATCATCAGACTTTTTCTCAAAACACCTCCTTATCTGGAATGGTGGCGCACACATCTGGGCTCACCAGGCTCTGCACCAGTTTGAACTGAAATTTATATATCATATGAGCGACAAATTTGATATTGACACTCCTTTGAATTTTATATGAACGTTTCCAGCAAGCAACTGGATTCTTTCTATCTTTGTTGTGGGTCGAAGCCTGGGTGTAGATAGTGCCTGAACGAAAACCTGGAAATTTTGTTGGGTACAAGGCAGGCTGAAATTTTAACCGGAGGAATACATGAAGTATTTCAAAAATTTATGGTTTTCGGTCGGGCACTAGATATACCGGGACGGCCCGTGGCCGTTCTTAGGCAGGTAATACATAAAAAGAAGATCACGATGAGCAAAACAGTCGCTCACGGCCTCTTGTTCCTATTTGACCTGGCGGCACTGCGGGATTAAACCGATAATTAAGATTTTAAAAAAGGAGGATCAATCCCTTCCATGAAAGAAAAGCTAGAGATCCTTGACCTGCCCTTAGATAAACTTGTCAAGTTTATGCAGACGCAATACGGCAAAGGCCCTTTTCATGCCCAGGCGCTGTACCGTGAGGTGTTTAAAAAAGGGGGGACAGATATTGGTCACGCCCCTGAATTTACAGGATCGCCCAAACTGTGGGCTGCCCTTGAGAAGACAATCCGCCTTTCTCCTGGGCGAGTGGAAGAAACCATTGAAGAAGAAGGACTGGTCAAATTCATCACCCGGCTTTCCGACGGTCTTAAAATAGAATCCGTGATCATTCCCATGACCCGGCACAACACCCTTTGCATCTCAAGCCAGGTGGGGTGTAAAATGGGGTGCAAATTCTGCCAGACCGCCCGCATGGGATTTAAGCGCAGCCTGTCAACATCTGAAATTGTGGGCCAGGTGTTTAATGCCCGGCATCTGCTTGGCTATGATATAAAAAATATTGTATTTATGGGCATGGGGGAACCGTTTGACAATTTTGATGCGGTAATGACTGCGGTCGAAGTGCTCAACAACCAGAAAGGATGCGACATTGCCCTGCGCCATATGACCATCTCCACCTGCGGCGTGGTGCCGGGAATTGAGCGTCTGGCACAAATGAATCTGCCCAATATCCGCCTGGCAATTTCAATAAACGGGCCGGACGATGTCACCCGGTCAGCCCTGATGCCGGTGAACCGGCGCTGGCCCCTTGGTGCGCTGAAAGAAAGCCTTGAAGCGTATCCTTTGCCCCCAAGAGGTGTCTTTCTTTTTGAATATATTTTAATCAAAGGGGTAAACGACTCAATGGACCACGCCCAGGCACTGGCCCGCTTCATCCATCCGTTACCCGTGCGCCTGAATCTGATTCCCTACAATCCCGTAACCGGTTTTGACCATCAAAGCCCCAGTGATGAACAAATGCATGACTTTGCCCAAGCGCTCACAGATCAAGGCGTGTTTGTGATCAAAAGATGGAGCAGGGGCAGGTCCGTGAGTGCCGGATGCGGACAGCTGGGAAAAATTTGATGGTGTCGTAAAACGTCGCCATCAGAAGTTACACAAAATATTGAGGTCGGTTCTTCAAATATTGCTTGGGAAGGATACCAAAACGCTTCTTGAACGCTTCACTGAAATGGCTTACATTGGTGTATCCCACCTGCCATGCGGTCTGGCTGACATTGGTCCGGGTCTCATCAAGAAGCTGCATCGCCTTTTGCATTCGATATTCCCGGAAATAGTCAAACACACTTTTCCCATATGCCTGCCTGAATCCGGCCTGGAGTTTTGCCGGGGTCATACATGTCATTTTCGACAACTTCTCCAGGGACGGGGGCGATTGCAAATCAGAGACCAACAGATCCCTTGCCTTTAATATTTTCTGTTTTTCATCCATGTTTAAAAATTGCCCCCGGGGTGACCGGCAAGGATCAAGCCCCAGGGCGGCCAGGTGCAGACTTAGCAGTTCCAGGCTTTTACCCTCCAGGTAAAGGGGCCAGGGGAAGGCATTGCTGGATGTATTTAAAAGCTGGTATACAACGGTTTGAATATCCGGGGTCATGGGCCTGATATATATAAACTCAATCGGTGATCCACCTTTCAAGATTTCCTGCATCTCCAAGGGCAGAACCGCGCCCCCCTGTTTTACCAGGCTGCGGAAAAACGGCAGCGTCATGTGCAGGTGCAAAATCTGCTGCTTTGCCTCCCCGGGGATGGTAAACATTCCGGTTTGCCGGTTTACCATCCGGACGCCGCTGCTCCCGTTTTTAACGCGCACCTGCTTTGGGCCGCAACCTGAACAGACAGTTCGTTTTTTGATGCCGCCGGAAATAACAAAACCAAAATCAATGACCGGGTATTGTTTTTCATATTCCAGGCAGACAGGCGTGTCTGAAAAAAAATTAATCATACTCATCCATAAACCGGGGCGAATGGACACCTCCTGGTGACCACCTGCCGTAAAACCCTTGTCACAATGGGTTCCGGTCTTGCGAGACGGTTTAAAACTGAACAATTTATCCTGATCAGTCAGCCCCATTCAGTCACCCCTTTCTTTGGTCCGTTTAATTTTTTTATATTATCTTCATACAATTAAAAGATTCAAGCTATAACGTTCAGGCAGATTGTTCATGGGTTGCCGGACAGGTTAAACATGGCAAGATAGTTATATCCAAGGTCCGTGTACCCGGTTTTCCTGAATCCACACTCCACAGCCACAGCCTCAACCTCTTCCGGGGAGAGACGCATATGCATTGGCGGGCCAAAGGACATCTCTTCTTTTTTACACTCCATCACGGCAAGCCGCCCCTTGGGCTTAAGAACTCTTGCCGCTTCAAGGAACAGGCTCTTTCTGCTGTTCTCGGCCCCGAAAATATGCAACACCGTGAACGCCATGCAAATGTCCATGGAATTTTGTTTAACCGCCAGGGGCGGCTTCGTAATATCCGCTGTCAGGCATTGCATCTGGGACAGGCCCGCGGCCGTTGCTGCCGCCTTAAGGGCATCAACGGTGGGCGACCAGTGGTCCACGGCCGTTACCCGGCCCGAAGGTCCTGTTAAACGGGCAGCCTGAAGGGCATAGTCTCCTGCGCCGCATCCCATGTCCAGGATATGCAGGCCCGGGCAAATATCGAGGAGATCGAATACTCCCCCAGGCTCCTGCATCCAGTAGCTGCTGGGTCCCTGGCCCCTGCCTTTTGAATGGTGTCTGCATTGTCCATGTTTCAATGTCTGTGTCATTTGTATGTTCCTTTCAAAATCCGGCACAGCCTGCCGGTTGGGTTCATGTTCAAAATAACAGCCATGGGCTGATCTGGCCTATCAACACCCAGGCTCAGCCCACAACAAAGCAAGAACGTAATTCAACAACTTTTTGAGACTTTCTTATAAAAAAGGCCCGAATGTCTATCCTTGTATATATGCGTGATATTACCCGTTGAATTCTACCCCTGCACCGTTTCTTTTTACCCCTGGACCTTACGCGTTGTGATGTCTATCAGCAGCCCATAGGCAAAAATACCGCCCCGGGTAAAAACAGATTTATCCGGGGTAGAATAAAAACTTTCAAACAGGATATCTCTTCTTCATTGAATTTTGTTTCTTACGTCAAACAGTCAAACAATTAAAGGAGAACGCACAATGTCGGCATTTGGAATTGATATTGGGTACGCTGCCGTGAAAACAGCGGTGGTGGATGACAACAACCGGGTGGTCCGGTCGGATTATACCCTGCACCACGGAGATATCCCGGGGACGGTAAATGCCCGGCTCAAACAATTAAGACAGGAAAACAGTTACGGGCCGTTGTGCATGGGGGCCGTAACCGGCAGCGGCCAGGGCCTTTTGGTTGACAAAATCAAGGCCGTCAACGAAGTGGCGACGGTTGTTGCCGCAGGCCGCAGTTTTTGCAAACAGGCGTCATCCGTCGTGGACATCGGTGCCCAGACCGCCAAGTACATCACCGGGCTTAATGAAAAATCGGGGCACGGCATCAAAGTGGCCATGAATGCCAATTGTGCATCGGGTACCGGAGCGTTCCTGGAAGAGCAGATATCCAGGCTGGACCTATCCCTGGAAGATTTTTCCGACTATGCGGCCAGGGCGACGTCCATTCCCAGAATTGCCGGCCGATGCGGAGTATTTGCCAAAACAGATATCACCCACCACCAGCAGGAAGGGGTGCCTGTGGCGGACATCCTTTTGGGCCTTGCCCATGCCGTGGTCCGCAATTTCAGGGTCGGTGTGATGAAAAAGCTGCCCTTGGCCCCCCCCATTATTTTCACCGGCGGGGTGGCCCACAACAAGGCAATTATCCAGGCCTTGAAAGATGTGCTCAAACTAGGGAAAGACGATCTGATCGTCCCGGATCATTTCAATGTTGCCGCAGCAGCCGGGGCCGCCATGATCGCCCAAGAACAAGGGTTTGAAACCCGGCTGCTTTTCCCGGAAGAATCCGCCTTTTTATGCAGCCGGGAACTGCGGTCAAAAAAAGCCGCCGCCGGTTTACGCCTGCCGCATCTGGCTTCCTTCGGGCAGAATGACAGTAACGGCAAGCATGATATAAAAACAATTTCAAACCCTGGACAAGGCTTTTTCCTGGGCATTGACGTGGGCTCCACCAGCACCAACCTTGTACTCACTGACCCCGGGGGGCAGGTGATGGATTTCAGATATCTAAGAACCCGTGGGGAACCCGCGGCAGTTGTCAGCCAGGGACTTAGGGACCTGAAATCCACCCACGGCCATGACATGAAAATCCTAGGCACCGGCGTAACCGGATCCGGTCGCTACCTCATCGGTAAAATGGTGGGGGCCAAGACCATCAAAGATGAAATCACGGCCCAGGCAAAGGCGGCCGTTGCCATTGATCCGGATGTGGACACGATATTTGAGATCGGGGGCCAGGATTCCAAATTCATCCGGATTAAAGACGGCCAGGTGGCGGATTTTCAGATGAATAAGGTCTGCGCCGCGGGAACCGGCTCATTTATCGAAGAACAGTCGGTAAAATTCGGTATTCCCATTGACTCTTTCGGTACTCTGGCCCTGACCAGCCACACCCCCATTGATCTTGGCGAACGGTGCGCCGTGTTCATGGAAACCACATTAGCCGGCCACCTTGCCCGGGGGGCGGAAAAAAAGGATCTGGCTGCCGGCCTGTGCTATTCCATTGTCAAAAATTACCTGAACCGGGTGGTGGGAACCAGGCAAATCGGCAATCACATCCTGTTCCAGGGGGGCCTGGGCCATAACCAGGGCGTGATCAACGCCTTCAGGGCCGTTCTGGATAAAAAAATCGAGGTGCCGGCATTTTTCAGCGTCACCGGTGCCTTGGGTGCAGCGCTTTTGGCCAAAGACGCCGGGGAAAACCACAATGAAACAGCCCGTTCCCGCCCCAGGGTCTACCCGGGCGGACAGGATACGGACAAAGGCGGAGAGAATCGTTTCTCAGCCCAGGTCCAGGACCTTATCTTTGATGGTTACACCGGAGTTCTGGATCCGGATAAAAAAACCGTGGGCCTTCCCAGGGCCTTGTTTACCTTTGGCATGTTTTCCATGTTTCACACCTTCTTTAAAACCCTTGGGTTCAATGTACTCATGTCTCCGGCTTCCAATGAACAGACCATTGCGAGGTCCCAGGCCTGCTCCCTGGATGAGACCTGCTATCCGGTGAAACTGGTTAACGGCCATATTGCCTGGCTCATCTCCCAAAAAGTGGATTATATTTTCTTTCCGGATCTTTATACGGTAAATCATCCGGGCGCCGAATCCCGGCAGAATTTCGGATGCGCCTATATGCAGCTGGCCTGCAAGCTCATGACCCAGGCCATGGATCTTGAAAAAACCGGCATCACGCTCTTATCCCCCACCATTGCCTTCAGCCTGGGACCCAAGTTCATGGGGCAAAGTTTTATTAAGCTCGGCAAAACCCTTGACCGGACAGAGGACCAGACCATGGGGGCGCTTGGGGCATCCATGAAATCATACCAGGGGTTTGAAAAACGGCTGGAAGATCACGGCAAAAAGATCCTGAAAACCCTTGGCCCGGATGAAAAGGCCTTTGTCCTGATTTCCAAAATATACGGGGTGGCAGACCCGGTCTTAAACCTTGGTATTCCGGACCGCCTGGCTGAAATGGGATACAAAACCCTCTCCTTTTTTGATTTGCCCGAAGGCAATATTTTCCAGGAACATCCCAATATGTACTGGCCATTTATCCAGCATATCCTGGATCCGGCCTACCTGATCAAGGAACATCCCAACCTTTTTGCCGTCCTTTTGACCCATCACGGGTGTGGGCCCGATTCAGCCGCATCCCACTTTTTCACCGAAATCATGGGGGACAAACCATTCTTGTCCATAGAAGTGGATGAACATGCTTCCCCGGTGGGTGTCATGACCCGGCTGGAGGCGTTTGTGGACCGAATTTCCCATATCCCGGTCCAAAAATCCGCTCCCATTGACGTCTATGAAAAAAAAGTACATCACACACCTGTTAACATAACACGACAGATCGACGCGCTTGCCTCCGGTACCAGAATTTTTCTGCCCTACCTGCCCGCCTACTCGAGCGTCCTCAGGGAAATCCTGGCCCGGCAGGGCGTATTGGCAAAGGAGCTGCCCGTAACAGGGGAAAATGCTTTGAACCGGGGCAGACAACATACCACGGCCAATGAATACTTTTCCCTGACCGCCCTTTTGGGGGATATTCTTGAACGCCTTGACCAGGATACCAGTCCCGAAACAGCCGCCTTTCTTATCCCCCAGACCGAAGGGGCCGAGGTGGACGGCCAGTACAGCCGTTTTATCCGGACAAAGCTGGACTTGGAAGGGTATACCCAGACCCATTTGATTTCGCCGTTTCTGGAGGACGGCATTGCAGCAGACCCCGGCATGCTTCACGACATTTTCATGGGCATCCTGGCCGCAGACCTCATCTGGCTGGCCCCGCCCCGGAACCGCCGGGCCCACCTTGCTTTTGTAACCGGCCTGATTCAAAAAAATGAACTGACCCCGGACAACCTGACCATTCTGGCCGCCATCATCCGAAAAAACCATGCTGCAATGACAGCGAATGAAAAACAAATCTTTGTGATTGGCGATCCCCTGGTTATGTTCAATGATTTTTTAACGGACCGCCATTTTTCCCGGCTTGAATCCCTGGGGCACCGGGTGGTATACGCCCCCATGAGTGAATACCTGACCCTGCTGTGGAAGGACTGGGTGGAACAAAACGCGAAAGAGAACAAATCCCTGCTCCTGAACCGGGTGGAAACGCTGTGGGGCCTGATACGGGATGTGGACAAATACCTTGAAGGAATCAGTGTATTTTCAAAAAACCTGGGTATCCTCACAGCCCATGCCCATGACACCCTGGGCTATTACGCAGGTGCCAACGGCCGGTACAGGCTGGGAAAATGCCTGGATATCCATGAAAAGGTCAACGGCATTATCACGGTGTCACCCATGTACGAAAACACAGGCATCTCCCTGAACGCCATGAGCCGGGCGTTTGAATTTCCGTTGCTCAACCTCACCCTTGACGGCAACCGGAATCCATCGGACAGAACCCGGCTGGAGGCGTTTCTTTATTACCTGTAACGAATATAAAATTGCCACCGGCAGGTTCCTGTATAACGGCCACGGACCGTTCCTGGTCTATCTACGCCCAGGCTTCGGCCCACAACGAAACAAGAAAGTAATTCAACAACTTTTTGAGACTTTCTTATAAAAATTATCACTGTGTTTAGACCTTATCCCGGCACGGGTGACCTGAAATTGGCTGCCTGACTTTTTATCTGATCATAAAACTTGCTGATCACCATGTAAGTTTGTTATGTAATTTGTTGCTTTTCCGGAACATTATTATATATAATTATTTTGTCAACAAGATCTGGACTTTATGACATAAGTTCGCCTTCCATACCCCAATAACAGCCATGGGCTGGTCTGGTCTATCAACATCCAGACGCAACCCACAACAAAGCATGAAAGCAATTCAACAACTTATTGAAACTTTCGTATAAAAAGGAATTAGAAGGGATATGAACTACAGCGAATCCAATTCCCAGGCCGGGGAATTTTTAAGACTTACCCTTGGCTTTTTAGCACAACACAACCTATCAGCAACCCCTGTAAATTATACGGTTTGGTACGAGTACGCTTCCGGGAAAAACTCCAAGCTAAGACAAGCCATTGACCGGATGCTTGAAAAAAAGCTGCCTTTAAACAACAATCATGTTGAAACCCTTTATCAAAAGTTCATATCCGACGGGGACCGGGTGGTTATTTCACGTCTTTTAACCAAACTGAACCTGATGTTGCGGGAGATAAGCACGTATGTGGTTGAAACAGAAGGAGACCTCTCCACCCACGGCCAGGCCCTTGACAGCCTGTCGGATCAGATGAAGGAGATCCAGGACTATGACGACGTAAAAAATATCATAGACCAGATGCTGGACACAACCAAAGCCATTATCCAGTCGGGGTCACGCCTGCAAACACGAATGAAGGTCTCTTCCGAAGACCTAAAGCAGCTCCATAAAGAGCTTGAGATCTCCCAAAAGGAAGCCAGAACCGACTCCCTGACCGGACTGACCAACCGCAGGGGACTTGAAAAAAGACTGGAAATTGAACGAATCCGGGCCCGTCAGAATAACTCGCCTTTTTCCGTGGTCATGCTGGATATTGACCATTTCAAAGCCGTGAATGATACCTTTGGCCACCTTGTGGGGGACAGCCTGCTTAAAGGGTTTGCCGATATACTTTCCAACCTGGTACGCCGCAATGATCTGGCTGCACGATATGGTGGGGAAGAGTTTTTGATTCTCCTGCCTGAAACAAATGTTGAGGGTGCGTATGCCGTTTCTGAAAAAATCAGAGCCATTCTATGTAAAAAAGAGTGGGCCATCAAGGATTCCGGCAAGCGCATCGGACAGATCAAGGCATCCATGGGGATTGCCCAGTATAAACTTGGCGAAACCGGAAATGAGGTTATCACCCGTGCCGATGAAGCCATGTACCATGCGAAAAGCACCGGCAGGGACCGTATCGTGATCCATTCAGACCTGAACGCATGTTAAGTGCCCTGGGCCGTGTTTATGTTGCGGTCATCGTCATCATCTGCTGTTTCCTTCTTTTCACCGGACAGGTCGCAGCCCGGGATACGATTTTTCAGATTCAAATGCCGCCCCATTGGCACCACAGGACCGACCGCCTGGACTACGATCTAAAACAGCAGGCCATGGCCCCCGGCAACGACGCCTTCATTGAAGTATATGCCGTCCAAAGCGGTAAAATTGGGACCCAAGCCATTGCCGACAGCATGGAACAGGCCATGCGCAGCCGAGGAAAGGCTTTTCTCCGAAATCGGATATCCTCAAAGCCTGTTCATGTGGACGGGAATCCCGGCATCATTCGGGAGTATTCAGGCCGTTACAACGGTACGTTGCTGCATGCCTTTGCCTTGTATACCCACGGCAGCGGCCAGGCCTTTGCAATTTTCGGGGTGTACGCCGAAACCGAGGCGGCCAGGTACCGGGAAACCATATATACCAGTGTCACAAGCCTTCGTTTTTCAGGGGCACATGTACCCAAACCGCCGTCACACCATGCCGGGAACGACATCTCCGGTGCTGCCGACGGTGGGCATGGCGGGGTATGTTGCAGCTACTACGGCCTGTGGGATTTTGCATCCCGGGGCACCCGGGTTCATCTGATGCCCAACCACCTCTACGAAAAAAAGCGAAACCAATTTTACTGGGAGTGCCGGGGGGATCAGGTCACCATCCACTGGCCCGACGGGGCTGTGGAGACCTGGCAACGAAAGAAGAGAAACCGCCTGACCCGGACCAATGTGTGGGGTGGGATTGACAAGGCTGTCCGGATCAAAGACTTTTTTATTATGGATGGCCGGACCTACACGGCCTGCTCGGGCTATGGTATGGATCTTCCGGATCAGGCGCCGGATATTCCCAGGACCGACCGGGCTAAAAAGATCTCCGGCAGCATGGGTTGTCAGTGGGGCCTTGCCCATGGATCGCTGAAACCCAGGCAACCCGGCAAATGGGAACTTGCGGCAACCCAAGGGGTTGTCTTAACATGCGAAGACCCATACAAAAAAGGAGAACAGCGCTATTTTGTCCGGGCCTTTTTTGCCGACGGAGAACTGGCGGCACAAACCCGGGTGGGGCTGTCAGGCACACTGACACTTGGTCCGGGTACTTACACCATCGAAGTGACAACAGACATGCGCTATGCCCGGTGGCGGTGTGAATGGAAATAGTGCCCGACCCCAAAAAAAATGCGGGCGAGACGCCCACGCTTCCGGGTTAAGTTTTTATAAAAAAAGTCTGTGTCAGCGACACAGATCTTTCAACTTTTGTTGTGGGCTAAACCACGGTGTTGAGATGTCAGGTCAGCCCACGGCGGTTAATAGAAACGTAATTGCAGTACGCTTATTAATTGACACAAACAAGGAGGCAGGAAAATGGACACAACCAGACTGCTTGAGCCGTTTAAGGATAACAATAAACGGATCACCGTTTTAACCGGGGCCGGAATTTCAGCTGAAAGCGGAATCCCTACATTTCGGGGGCCTGAAGGGTACTGGACTGTGGGTTCAAGAGAGTACCGGCCCGAACAGATGGCCACCCATAGCATGTTTACACAAAACCCTTGGGAAGTCTGGGCCTGGTATCTTTACCGGCACACCGTGTGTAAAAATGCAGAACCCAATTCAGGCCACCACGCCATTGTTCAAATGGAAAACATTTTCAAAGACAGATTTCGTCTGGTCACCCAGAATGTGGACGGTCTTCATTTGCTGGCCGGAAACAGCCCTGAACGAACCTTTCAGATCCACGGGAACCTCAATTACACAAGGTGTTCAGGAGAATGCACCCCAAAGCTTTTTGACTTCCCAAAGGGTATGCCGGAAAAGAAAAAAGACGAACCGGTCACCGAAGAGGAAAAAGAGCTGCTGACCTGCTCCAGGTGCGGCAGTATTGCCCGCCCCCATGTCCTCTGGTTTGACGAATGCTACAACGAAACCTGGTACAAGGCCGAATCCGCCATGGCATGGGCTACGTCCACCGATCTTCTCTTGGTCGTGGGCACGGCCGGAGCCACCAACCTTCCCATGCAGATCGGCACGATGGTGGCCAGAAATCCTGAAGCCGTCATTGTGGACATCAACCCGAGCGATAACCCCTTTAGACAGTTTGCCGCCCGGCACGACCGGGGGATTGTCCTTGACGGGCCCGGGGGTGAATTCTTACCTGAACTGCTCTCCCTCTGGGAAACATAAAACGTTCATGTTTCGTTATGGGCTGAGCCTGGGTGTTGATAAGCCAGGTCAGCCCATGACAGTTATCCAAAATTGAAGGTTTGGTGAAGAAGCTTAAGGGTGGAGGGATTAACGTTAAGGCGGCCAAGCTCGTCTTTGGAAATCCATCCGACATCCAGGGCATCATCTCCGGGAGTGGGCTCTCCACTGATATAATTTGCCGCAAGATCCACAATATAATAATGAAACCTGACCTGATCCTTGTCGTCCCGGTGAATGGATTCAAATGAAAATATGGGGTCCCCGGCCTTGATGATAATTCCGGTTTCCTCGAGAATCTCCCTCTCAGCCGCCGTTTTAAGGGTTTCCCCCAATTCCACACGGCCCCCCGGGATTGCCCAGACGCCTCTGGCCGGGGGATTGCCCCGTTTGACCAGCAATACCCTGTTGTCTTTGAAGACAACCGCACCCACGGCAAGGGCGGGGCGGTCAGGATATTCTCCGGGGCTGTTGTCGGGTGAGGATTTCATATTTTTTTCTCCTTGATAACCATGGCGTACAGGATATGCCTTAAATATTTATTTAGATGGCCGATCTCAATCACGACCCGAGCCCGCATATAAAATCCAACATGTGCCCGGCCAATTTTCCGGGGCCTTCCAAATGGGGCACATGGCCATATGCCTCATAAATATGAACCCGTGCACGGGGAAGCAATTTTTCTACAAACGGCGCCGTTTCGCAAGGCAAAAGAGAGTCATGACGCCCCCAAAACAGCATGACCGGCATGGTGATATCTTTGCAAAGATGATTTAAAGAGGCCTGTTCCAAAGATATTTTGCCGGACTTTATTGAATCCATGTCCACCAGTTCATCAAATATTTTGGCAAGCCACTTCCGGTCCCCCATGGCCCTTAAAATCATATACTCTTTGACACAAGTGGGAAGCGGCGGACTTTTTCTGAAAATTCTGGATTGCAGCGTTTCAAAATCCCCGGGAGAATGTATATGAAAAATATTGGACCCGGCCAAAACCTCATCATAAATAGAGTGTTTATCGGACAGGTAAAAACCGGCTGATCCCACCAAAGACAAGGTTTTGACTCGGGAAGGAAATTGAGCCGCAAGTTTTGCGGCAATGGCGCCCCCCATGGAACAGCCGGCAAGGTGAAAAGTGTCCAGACCGGTTTGTTCGATAAACCGGTCCAGCCAATCAATATAATTATCCAAACTATAAACAAGGGCCGGGTCCATACCGGAATTTCCAAATCCCGGCAAATCCGGTATGACAAGATTCAACCGTTCTTTTAAAAACTTTGCAATAAAATAAAAGCTTTCTTTTCTATCCCCGAAGCCATGAATCAGGATTAGGGTCTCTTTTTTGTCTGATCCGATTTTGGCCCACTCCATAAGTGGCGGTCCCTGGTGGGTATGAAGGCTCGCCCCCAACCGTTTTCCGGTTTTTTTAAGAAAAGCCTCTACCATCGCCTCTCCGGCCTTAGCCTTGGCTCTAAACGCCATGGATGGTTTAAATGTCATGGATTTATCCTTGATTTTTTGTGCCCCCGTGCCTCTTCGCCTTTGGAACCGTAATTATACGGTTTGCATTCAGCAAAATATAACGGCTTCAATCATCTGTTAATTTTTATCCGTTCCGTTGTTTCCGTCCATGTCCGTCATAAACCGGCTTAAAGCCTGGACATAGGCTTTGGTAGACGCCGTGATGGTATCTTCATCTTCGGCCTTACCCACCCAGACCGGGACTGTCAGGTTATAGTTAAGTTCATGGCCGTTGTCGATGATTACGACCAATGCTTCTGCCGTCGAAGAGTGGGTCCGTCCGCGGCTGCTGGGCTCGTAAACCACGAGTTTGGGTTTTTTTTCACCGAGTCCCAGAACATCGTCAATGGCACTGAATACCGCATTGATGGGACCATTTTTGCCCATGAAGGCCTCGCCGATCTTTTTTTCACCGTCAACGATCAGTACCACCTGGGCCTGGCGGACACTGGAGTTGGCAAATTTGTTGAACGCGTAATCCACAAACTCGATATAGTCTTTCCCTGTGTACCTGAAATCATCCCCGATCATACGCAGTTCCTTGTCCCCATATGTAATATCCCGGGACTTGATCACGGGCATGATATGTTCCCGGACAAAGGATTTTTCAAATTCGTATCCCAATTCCTCAAGCCTGGCCGTGACGCCGCCCACGCCGGTCAGCTTGGTGATCTGGTGGGTATTGCCGGTCCAGCCGATATCCTCGGGTGCGCAGGGCAGGTAAATATTCTCTCCAATGGCCTTGCCTTTTTTGTCTCCGTCGGAATGAACGCCTGATCCGTGGCGCAGGGCATTGGGCCCGACCCCCGGCGCATTGTAGGGAATGGGAATGCAGCTTTCCCTCTCAATGAACCTTGCCACGGCATTGGTTTTTTCAAGTTTAAAGGAGGTAAAAAATTTCCGGTTGTAGGCAGGTTTCAATGAAAGGTTCATGATCACCTGCTCCAACGGCGTATTGCCTGCCCTTTCCCCCAGGGAGTACCAGGTGCCTTCCACCTGCCTGATTCCCTCTTTAACGGCGGCAAGGGTATCTGCGACACTCACCCCGAAATCATTGTGGGCGTGAAAACTTAAAATGACATCATCGGTACCCTCCACAAGCATCTTAAAATACTGGATGGCTTCCTGGATTTCAATTTCAATTCCCTTGGCCACGGTATGGGGGATGTTGATCACGTCTGCGCCGGCCTTAATCGCATAGCCATAGATTTTAGAAATATACTCCTGCAGAAAAGTATGTTCCGGATTCAGAGACTGAGACAAGGCCAGGATGGTGTTCTGGGCCGAAAATTCCACCCGGCCTTTACCGCCCATCAACTCCTTTGCATAGGCAACTGCCTGGGATGCTTTTTCAATTTGCTCATTGGGATCTGCCTTATACGCACGGATGGATGCTTCGTCAATGTTAAGGGTAAACACGTGGATGGTGGGGTTGGGATTATTTTCCAGGGCCTGCCATGTCCGCTTGATATTTTCAAGGTCCATGGTGGTCAGCCCGCAGATATGGGGGCCTTCCACGGTATCGGCAATCTGTTTCACCGTATCGAACTCCAGGGGGGTGGAACTGGGAAAGCCCACCTCTATGGTACTGACCCCCGTATCCGCAAGAAAACCGGCAATTTTAAACTTTGAATCTCCTTTAAAGGTTACCCCGCCCTGCTCCCCATCCCTCAGGGTGGTGTCAAAGATTTCTACTTCCTGCCTGGTTTCGCCCGGCATCTGAGTCTGTTCCAGTACCCATGCTCCGCTTTCATTCTTTTGGATCGCCATGTTCTTCCCCTTTATTGTGTTGGATAAAAATAAAAAAAGCCGTTATCTGCCCGGCAGGGGCTGATAACGGCTTTTATTTTCACTTATGAAGATTATGCCACTAAGAGCCCCTGCGCCTGGAGGTGTTAAGAACCACCTCCTCGATAAGAAGGAGAGCTAATAGTAGGCTTATAAAATTCATCATCAATTTATTCACTTTAATTAAAGTTAATTTATTATATATAAACTAACTGAAGTCAAGAAAAAAATAACGATTTTCAAATATATGGCAAATTAAAGAACTGATTTATTTCGAATTTTCTTCCGGCAATTGCATCAGCGCCCGGTAAAACGGATGCGTTTAAAAGGGAACATCTTCATTATCTAAATCATCATTAGGGTCAAAAGGCATCACCTCGCTCATTAAATCAAAAAAGACGCCCAAAGATTGACAT
>Ga0193962_1000582_pt1 | contig 16808 bp, 14 predicted proteins | sample FB_5_MG_FD_140335 | JGI IMG/M metagenome (GOLD analysis project Ga0193962, IMG submission 140335) | Microbial mat bacterial communities from the Broadkill River, Lewes, Delaware, United States - FB_5_MG | ecosystem: Environmental > Aquatic > Freshwater > River > Microbial mats | place: USA... | reverse complement strand
GTTATTCAATTTAATAAAATTATTATCTTTTACAAAATTGCCCACACTATATAAAATTAGTATGTTATCAAATTTTGTATTTTCAATTATCTTGCTCACGTTTTCAGTGTTTGCTCTTAAATCTACTACATATATTTCATCATAATTGTTTGTTAAAAAAGGAACAAACGAATTGCCGAACGAATCTTTTACAATCATCATCCTTCGAACATTATTTTTATCACTATTTTTATTCTTAATAATAGTTATATCATTATTTCCATGTAAAAAAGCAGCATATTTATCTTTAGACTCGAATTTTTCGTAATTATATATACTATCCATTTTTTCTCCTGCTATCGTACACTCTATGTTAGGATAGTTGAAATATTCAATATAATCAGCCGAAACACTAAATTTTTTACATTTTGAGAAATATGTACCTAGAAAACCGCTAATTTTTTCACACTTAGTTTCATCATAAGCAACAGATTTTGTATTTGATGCCTTCATATACTCAGAATATGCTAAATACGCTCCAAATGATGTCCAATGATGATCGGTTTTATAATATATGTATTCGTCCCTATTCTCATAGAGCTTATCATATATACTGATAGTTTTAACATTATCATATTTCGCTAGTCGGTCATAACATTCTTTTATATATTTGTCTTGATCGAACAAATTCAACATATAAGGTACTTTTTCTTGCAAAATTTCATATGAATTCGGTACTAAAAGAAAATCAATATTTTCATTTTTATTTTCTTTTATGAATTTTTCAATCATAAGCATATTTCTTTCTGCTTTTTTCTCATCTATATTCAAACACTTATCAAACAAATAATTATCTGAACCGTATACTATACCATTGTTTTCTAATTTTCCTAAATAATATTCAGTTCTAGATTTTAAATTTATCCAATAATTTCTAAGAACAAACTGATCATCTATATATTTTTCATATTTTGGTACAAAAACATTATCAACAAATTCTGAAAATTCAAACTTAGGCCCTTGAGTTAAATATTTATTTTCTAAAGCTGAATACTCTACATCAGGAGTTATCATATCTATTATAGAAAATCCAAAAATAATAAGCGCAAAAATTATTATCACCGGATATTTATTTATTTTTTTGAGTTTATTCATATTTTTCTCCTAAAATCTAAAGTATAAAAATGGATTATATGTAGAATCTACCAAATATGCAATTGAAATTATCAACAATATTATTAGCATTATAGTTTTGAACCATTGAATATCTTTACCAAACTGCATTAATTTTGTGCAAATCTTCTCTACTGAAAAAATAATTGCAATAGCAATTATTATTATATAATTACGCAAATAATAGACTATATCTGTTTTAAAATCCAAACTAAACATTTTAGATAATAATTGATTCATAGATGTAAAATCTTCTGATGCAAATATAGCCCAGCTGACTACAACTACAAACAACAAATAAATATGTGATGCAATTTTATGTTCGTCTAAATATTTTTTCAACCATAACTTTTCTATAATCAAAAACACTGCAAAATACAGTCCCCATATAATAAAATTATAATCTGCGCCATGCCAAAATCCAGTCAACCCCCATACTATCAGAATATTTATGATATTTACTATTTTTCCTTTTCGGTTTCCACCTAATGGTATGTAGACATACTCTCTAAACCAAGATCCAAGTGTCATGTGCCATCTTCTCCAAAATTCGGTAGCACTTCTAGCCACATATGGAAAGTTGAAGTTTTGTGGAAAATTAAAACCAAATATATTTCCTAAACCTATAGCCATAAGTGAATATCCACTAAAGTCAAAATATATCTGAAGTGCATATGCTAAAACTGCTAGCCAAGCAAGGGGAGTTGACACATTCGAAAATCCTAATGTTTGAACTTCTGTCCACAGCATGCCTACATTATTGGCTATCAAAACTTTTTTAGCTAATCCAAGGATGAAAAGTGATATTCCTTTCTCTATCTGAGATAAATCAACTTCTCTATGCTTCAACTCTTTGTTTATATCTGTGTACCTAACAATAGGACCCGCGATTAATTGCGGAAACAAAGTAACAAATGCTCCAAAATTCAGTATATTTTTTTCCGCATGTACCTTTCCTCTATATACATCAATGGTATATGACATAGTTTGAAAAGTATAGAAACTAATCCCTAAAGGTAAAACTAATCTAAGTAATCCTATATTTATGTCAAACATAGCATTTATATTTTCTATAAAGAAGTCGAAATATTTAAAATACATCAACATTCCTAAATTAAATATACACGATCCTATCAAACATATTTTACAAACTATCTTATTATCTCTATTCCTCTCTATCAATCCAGACATCGTAAAGTCTACAACTATAGATGCTATCATGATAAAAAAGTATTTTGGTTCTCCCCATGAATAGAACAATAAACTAAAAATTAATAAAACTGTGTTTTTTAATTTAAATGGAACTATAAAATATACAAGTAAAACCAAAGGTAAAAATCTGAATAAAAATGTCAGACTACTAAAAACCATACAAATCTCCTATTTTCTTATTATTTTTTCCAACTCATCTAGCTCATTCATCCATAATTTCGAGCTTGTATCAGCTGGCATTCTTAAATCACCTCTAGGAGATAAACAAATATTTCCTACTTTTGGAGCATCTGGCATACAATTTCTTTTAAATTGCTGGCTAATAAATCTCCAAAAGAATTTTCGTTCCCATTTGTATATTTCTTTTTCAGTGTATTCTCCCTCAAAAGCTTGATTTGCCAAGATAAATATTTTCATAGGCGAATAACCAAATCTCAAAATATTATAAAGAAAAAAATCATGAAGTTCGTATGGACCTACTATATCTTCAGTTATTTGCGCTATATCACCAGATTCATCAGGCGGCAACAATTCTGGACTTACAGGCGTATCAATAACATCATATAAACTTACTTTTAATTTTTCGTCTTTATTAGTATCTGCTACAAATTTAATAATGTATCTAATTAAAGTCTTAGGTATAGATGCATTTACAGCATACATAGACATATGATCTCCATTATATGTAGCGAAGCCCAAGGCTAATTCAGATAAATCCCCTGTTCCTATAACTATTCCTGATTCTTTATTTGCGATATCCATAAGAATTTGTGTTCTCTCTCTTGCCTGTGAATTTTCATATGTAACATCTCTCAAATCAGGATTTTGCCCTATATCTTGAAAATGTTGCAAAACTGCATCTTTTATAGATATCTCTTGAAATTCAGCTCCTAATCTATTTATCATTGTTACTGCATTATGATATGTCCTATCTGTTGTTCCAAATCCTGGCATAGTAATAGCCTTAATGATATTTCTAGGTAATTTCATCTCATCAGCAGCTTTTACAGCTACTAACAAAGCTAAAGTTGAATCTAATCCTCCTGAAATTCCTATAACCATAGATGAAGCATTTATATGCAGCATTCTTTTTATTAAACCGTATACTTGAATATTAAATATATCTTCACATCTTTTTTCTCTATTATCAAGATTACTCGGAACAAATGGTAATTTTTCAATATTTCTATTTACTATATCTTTAGACGATAACAAGTCAGAAAAAGTTTCTTCAATACCTAAATTAACATCTATATATCTATATTTTTTATCATATTCACCCTTCGAATCACTGTAGGTCGAATTTTTTTGCCTCATATTTACAAGCTTTTCTATATCTACATCTGCCCAATCCAATTTAGAATTCATTGTGAATTCTCTATTTTCTGCAAGCATACTACCGTATTCTGCAATCATGGTATGACCAGAAAAAACCAAGTCAGACGTTGATTCACCAAATCCTGATGATGCATATAAATACGCACAAATAAGTGATGAAGATTGTCTTTCAACTAAACTTCTTCTATACTCAAATTTTCCAACTGCATCATTAGAAGCAGATAGGTTAAGTATAATATTTGCTCCATTTATAGCATGTATATTGCTTTTAGGTATGGGCGCCCACATATCTTCACATATTTCTGTAGCAATACTAAGATCTGAGTTTTTTACATCTCTAAGTATAATTTCTGTACCAAAAGGCACATGCTGATTCGCATATGTGATTTTTTCTTCACTAGTTTTAAGAACTTTAAACCATCTTTTTTCATAGAACTCACCATAATTTGGTATATAAGTCTTTGGAATCACTGCTAAAATTTCACCTTCTAAAGCTAAAATAGCACAATTATATAGAGAACCCTGAAACTTTACTGGTGCTCCAAATGCAAACAGAATCTTCATTTCACTGGTTTTTTTCAATAATTGCAGAACACATTTTTCACTCTCACTAATCAATAAATCGTGAAAAAACAAATCTTGACAAGTATATCCAGTTATTGATAACTCAGGTAAACAAAGAATGTTAATTTTTTCCGAATGAGCTTTTTTTACTAACTCATATATTTCTTCCATATTATGTTTTGGATTTGCAACTTCTATTATCGGTACACCTGTTGCAACTCTTACAAAACCATAGTCTTTATGCATTATATCAACCTCCATAACATAAAAAATCATGTAATTATATCATGATAGTTAAAAACACGCAAGCAATATAGATTTTTTTTGAGAAATCTATTGAAATTTTGCTGATTTTATGGTTAAATAATTAGAAGGACAGTAAAAATTAATAAAAGTCTACAGGAGAAAAAAATGAGTAGAAGTAATTTTAAAATATTTGACATAATGGATAAACCCGATTATGATAAAATTAAAAAATCAAAAGTGACCGTAATTGGTTGTGGTGCAATTGGTTCAAACGTTCTAGAAAGCTTTGCTAGAATGGGTATATTGAAATTAATTGGAATAGATGATGCTTTAATTAGTGATAAAGACTCATACAATCACATCATAGCATTAGATAACAATTTGTATGAGCCTAAAGCTTTAGAAACAAAAAAAAGATTATTCAGAATTAATCAAAATGTATATTTTTTACCCAAGGTAATTGCAATAGATGAGTATAACGCTAAATTTGAACTTGAAAATAATGATTTAATAATAAGCACTGTACCAAATATTGAACTTAATTTAATATTAGAAGAAACATGTGATGAGTTAAATATTCCTCTGATAATTGCTAATATAAATAAAGACAAGTCTTATATAACAAGTCAATTTCCAGGTGATTATAATTTTGAAAGTTATACAGATTATATAGATGATATCTATGAAGAAGAATTTGGAACCATCAAACCTCCATACTCTATACCATATATATCTTCATTTATAATACACGAAACTATAAAGATATTACTAAACAAGGGTAATAATTTACAAAATAAACTTCTAATATCTAACATGGAAAACTATGAAACTCAATTAGTTATTACAAGTGAAATTGAAAATGATGATGATGAGGAAAATTCTGATGAAATTTTAGAAATTCCAGAATACACTACTAGAGATAAGCAAAAAGAAGTTGATAATTGCATCAGTAAAGTTTCAGATGACAATACTATTGATAAAATACATAATCTATCTTTAGATACCAAAATACAAAATTCGGACAAAGAAAAAAACGAAACTGATAATGAAAGTATTGATTATTACATTGAACATTAAAAAAAGCTCGTAAATGAAAATCATTTACGAGCTTTTCTCTATCTTATTTACATATTTTATATTTCTTTTATGTGACCTTCTCCAAAAACTACAAATCTATTAAAACCAAAATCTTGCAATTTAGATAACTGTTTACCCATTTTTTTCGCTTTTTCAAATAAGGCAACTCTATAACCTTGCTCCCTAATTTCATCTGCATACATCATAACATCTGCAAAATCATTTTCTCTATCATATAATAAAGCTATTTTGCCTAATCCTGGAATTTCATAATTTTCTTCTATCATTTGATTTACAAGTCTTTCGAATCCAATAGAAAAACCAACTGCTGGTATGTCTTGTCCGATAAAATTACCGACCATTTTATCGTATCTACCACCACCACCAATAGCATATCCTAATCCTTCATATTGAATTTCAAATATAGTACCAGTGTAATATCCCATACCTCTAACTAATGTAAAGTCGAACTCTACACATACAGTGTTTTTCAAAGCTTTATCAACTTTTGTCATAATATCTTTTATCCAAATTACAACTTCTTCATCAACTCCATATGCAGCTAAACATTCAATTCCATCTTCATTAATTTTTCCTAAAGCTTGAATCAATGATTTAATAGCATCCTCAGAATATTCAGATTTGTTCAACTCATTTTCTACGCCTTCGAATCCAACTTTATCTAATTTATCAACTATAACACAAACATTTTCAAATTGACTTTCCTCAAATCCAGCATTTAATATTACTGCTCTTAATATTCTTCTATCATTAATTCTAATTTTAAATTTATCTACATCTAAAGCTTTTAATGCTTTCGACGTAGTAGTTATTAATTCGATTTCTGCTGCGTTTGAAGATTCACCAATTATATCTATATCACATTGCTTAAAACTTCTATATCTGCCTTTTTGAGCTCTCTCTGCTCTAAAAACATAGCCTATCTGCATTGCTTTAAATACTGCTGGTAAATTTGCTTTGTTATTGCAATAAAATCTACTAAGTGGAACTGTTAAATCATATCTAAGTCCCATATCAGCAAAATCATTTTCAATTGCATTTTCTTTTCCTTTAGCCTTATTAAATTTATCTCCACGTTTCATGATTTTGTATATTAATTTAATATTGTCTCCACCTTCAGAGCCCATTAAATTTTCTAGATTTTCAACACTTGGAGTTTCTATCAACTCAAATCCAGAATTTTTGTATGTCTCTGAGATTTTATTTTCCACGAAATTTCTTGTCTCTTTTTCTTTAGGCAAAAAATCTCTCATTCCCTTTGCAGGATTTACATTTTTTTTCATTTTTCCTCCTTATTTCATGAAATTCTCAATATCATTTACAGATTTAATTATATCCTTTGATAACCAAGTAATTCCTTTATCATTAACTAGTACATCATCTTCTATTCTAATACCTATTCCCCATTCTTTTATATATAATCCTGGTTCTATAGTATATACACAATTATTATGATATTTTCTATCTCTATTTCTTAGATCATGACAATCCAACCCTAAAGAATGGCCAATGCTGTGATAGTAGTATTTACCTACCTCATTTGGATCATTTATAAGTTTAATAGTTTTTAATGCTTTAGCAAAAAAATCAATAACTGCCTTGTTACAGTCTTTTTCAGATGCGCCAACACTCATTTTATCAGCAGCAACTTTTTGTGCTTCTAAAACAATATTATAAACTTCTTTTTGTTTAGCTGTAAATTTTCCATTTACTGGATAAGTTCTAGAAATATCTGAACAATATAAATTTGATAATGCTCCTAAATCACACATAACTAATTCATTGTTTTTAATTTTTTCCTGCAAATCAACATAGTGTAAAATTACTGCTCTTTCTCCACCGGCTGCAATTGTAGGGAACGATGGTGATGAATTACGCATCATTAGTTGATATTCATAATGAGCCCTAACTTCATACTCCCACATATCAGCATGCATATTTTTCATTAAAAATTCTAATGATTCCTTTGTTATATCTATTGCTTTTATTATTTCATCAATCTCGCATTTTTCTTTTACAGATCTAAGTTCCATCATAAAACCAAAAGCATTTTTTATATTTAAACAAGGAAATTGAATTCTCATTTTATTAGCTAATCTTTTATATTCATCTAACTCTGCATTGATATCGGTTAAATCAGTCAATATATATAAATTTTCCATCAAATCCATAGTGCTAAACATACTAGCTAAATCAGATTCAAAATCTTCTCTATCAACTATAGCTTCTATGCCAGAAATTTCATAAGCTTCCTCTTTATTCATCATAATTCCAAACCATTTTTCGAACATAGGATCTATCTTAGGTATATATAATCTCTCAGTTACAACACCAAAAGATTTATGCATAACAAGCACCATATCTTCTTTATTTATTCCAGTAAGATAATAGAAATTTCTATCTACCACAAACTCATAGCTTTCATCTAAGCTTGATTTTGGCGGTTTTTTTGAATAAATAACTGCCACAGAAAAATCATCCATTTTTTCAGCAAATTCATTTCGTTTATTAATATAAAATTCTTTATTCATTATAGGCTCCTTTTTAGTTATATTCTTTATAATTCTAACACATAATGCGAAAAATATAAAGAAAAACTCTACTTTTTTTTGTTTTGCTCTTTACAATGAAAAGGTTTTATGTTATAATTTCTTCATTGAATTTAAAAAAAGAGGTGGATTATTGGTATGAATGAAGAGTTATTGATTACTGAAGACGAATATAAACAATTAAACGATGAACTTGACTATAGAAAATCAGTCAAAAGAAAAGAAATTGCAGGAAAAATTAAAATTGCTTTAGGGTTTGGTGATTTAAGTGAAAATGCTGAATATTCTGAAGCAAAAGACGAACAAAATAAAAATGAATCGACAATTATTATTTTAAGCAATAAAATAAAAAAGGCCAAAATTGTAAAACACGATGCTTCATTAAAAGATCAAATTCAAATGGGATCATTAGTTAAATTATATGATGAAGAGTTTGATGAAGAGTTAGAGTATACTATTGTTGGTACTATAGGAGCTGATCCTTTTTCTGGTAAGATTTCTCAAGAATCACCACTAGGTAAAGCACTTTTAGGTCACAAAAAAGGAGAATCTGTAGTTATTGAATCTCCAAACGGTGATAATTTAGGATACAAGATTTTAGACGTAAAATAAACATTTTTAAACAGATAATCTTTGATTATCTGTTTTTTTATATAAAACAATATATTTAATCTATACAAAATCACATTTAAAAAAGGATTTACTCTAACAAAATAAATCCTCACATATTTCTTAACATATCTATTTTACGATAATTCCTCCGCCAACTAATATATCATCATCATACATCACAAGAGATTGGCCTCTAGTAACCGCACGAACAGGTTCATCAAAAGTAACTTCATAAAAATCATTTTCGATTTTCCTTACTTTTGCACTAGTTGCATTTCCAGCATATCGTATTTTAGCTTGAACTCTTAATTCATCAAGCAGATATTTACTATTAATTATATTTACATCTTTAATTATAAGTTTTTTTCTAAAAAGATCTTCATTATCTCCTAGAACAACCGTATTACTATCTATGTCTATATCCACTACAAAAACAGGTTTTCCTAAAGCAATACCTAATCCTTTTCTTTGACCTATAGTATAATTAATAATACCAGAATGTTCACCTACCACATTACCTTTTACATCAACAAAATTACCCTTTTTAAACCTTTTATGGCTATTTTTCGAAATATACTCAGTATACTTCATGTTTTTAATAAAACAAATTTCCTGAGAATCTTTTTTAGAAAATATTTCTATTCCATGTTCTTTCAACATATTTCTAACATAATCTTTAGATTCAACATGTCCTAAGGGAAATAAAATTCTTTCTAAATGTTCTTCTTTCAAATTATAAATAAAATAAGTCTGATCTTTTTTTTCACTATCAGCTTTTTTAACATAATATTTATCATCTATTTTTTCTATTTTGGAATATTGACCTGTAGACACATATTTTATACCCATTTCATCTGCAGTATCAAATATTGCTCCAAATTTGATATGCATATTACACCTAACACAAGGATTTGGTGTTCTTGCATTTTCATACTCATCTATAAAATTTCCAATAACATCTCTTTTAAATTCTTTTCTAAAATCCGCTACAAAATGTTCAATTCCTAACTTCCCAGCTACATACTTGGCATCTTCTATATATTTAGTATCTTCTGAATCAACTAACTTATATGTAACTCCTACTACTTCATAACCTTGCTCTTGTAAGATTATGGCTGCAGCGGTGCTATCAACACCGCCGCTCATACCTAATAATACTTTTTCCATAATTAATCTTCTTTATCTAATTCTTTATGCATTTCATCATGCATTTTATCAAATTCATCAGCATCAAAATCTTCTAATCCTTTTATTTTGACTCCAGTTCTTTTTGAATAATCATATAAAGCTGCTCTAATAGCTTGCTCAGCTAATACTGAACAGTGTTCTTTAATCTTTGGAAGACCACCTAATGCATCTATTACTGCCTTATTAGATAATTCTACAGCTTCTTGTATGCTTTTACCTTTTATCATTTCAGTAGCCATACTAGAAGATGCTATAGCTGAACCACAACCATATGTTAAAAAAGTTGCATTCTCTATAATTTGCTCATCATTTATTTTAAGAAAAATCTTCATTATGTCTCCACAAGCTGGATTTCCAATTTCTCCAACTCCATCAGCATTTTCAATTTCTCCAACATTTCTTGGATTTTTAAAGTGATCCATTACTTTTTCTGAATAATTCATAATTTTCTCCTATCTATTTCGTCTTTCTTAATTAATTATATATAAATTAATGTCTGTTGTAAAGTGGTGACATTAATCTTAGTTTCTCAACTACTATTTTCATTTCATTAACTACATAGTGAATATCTTCCTCTGTAGTTTCTTCTCCAACTGTAAATCTAATAGATCCATGAGCTGCTTCATCATTAACTCCCATAGCAAGCAATACATGTGATGCACTAAGAGAACCTGATGAACAGGCTGAACCTGTCGATGCACATACTCCTGCCATATCTAACCATAAAAGAATAGATTCACCTTCTATAAATTTGAAAGTCATATTCACATTATTTGGTAACCTGTTTGTTGCATGACCATTTAATACACAATCTTCAATTTTCTCTTGCAATTCTTTTATCAATAAATCTCTCATGTATTTCAAATGATTATTTTTCTTATCAAATTCATATTTATTGATTTCACAAGCTTTTGCAAAACCTGCAATATTGTGCAAACTTTCTGTTCCAGCTCTTTTTTTATTTTCTTGAGCTCCACCATGTATAAAATTATCTATTCTAACACCTTTTTTCATGTACAAAGCACCTATACCTTTAGGTCCGTGTAATTTATGTGCTGAAAAAGACATCATATCTATATCTAAAGCTTTTACATCTAATTTAACAGCTCCTAAAGCTTGAACAGCATCTACATGAAACAATATATTTTGTTCACGTGCAATTTCCGCTATTTCCTTAATCGGCTGAATAGATCCCATTTCGTTATTTGCATACATTATTGATATTAATATTGTATCCGGTCTAATACTGTTTTTCAATTGTTCTACATCAACAACTCCATTTTCATCTACATCTACAAATGTAGTTTCAAATCCAAACTTCTTTAAATATTTACAAGTATGTAATATCGCATGATGTTCTATCTTTGATGTGATTATATGTTTTCCTTTGTTCATTTTTGCGAATGCTGCGCCTTTTAATGCCCAGTTATCTGATTCTGTACCACAAGCTGTAAAATAAATTTCTTTATCATCTGCACCTATAAAATCTGCTACTATATGTCTTGAGTTTTCAAGAATTTCTTTAGCATCTTTACCTATACTATAAAGTGTACTAGAAGGATTTCCATAATTTTCCTGTAATACTTCAACCATTGTATCTATTACTTCAGGTCTAACTTTTGTAGTTGCTGCATTATCTAGATAAATTCTTTTTGCCATCTATAAGTTCCTCCGCTTTTGAGCTATTATTTTTTATATCTGCTAGTGTAATATTATCTATTACATCACTAATACTATTTTCTATTCTTTCCCAAACAAATCTAGTTACACATTTATTCTCATTTTCACATACATTATTCTGAACACATTCAGATGTAATTATATCGCCTTCTAATATTCTTAGAACCGCTCCAACTGAAGTTTCTTCTGGTGATTCTGCTAAAACATAGCCACCATGAGCACCTCTGATAGATTTTATAACTCCACCTTTTTTCAGTTTGTTGAATAACTGTTCAAGATATGTCTCACTTAGTTCACACGCGTCTGCAATTTGTTTCAATTTCATTGGCTCTTTTCCGTAATATAATGATAATTCATATATTGCTCTTAGTCCATATCTTCCTTTTGTGGATAATACCATAAATATCTCCTTTCTTTGTTTACGGCTTCATTATATTATACTTGAGTAAAGTTGTCAAGTATAATTTCGACAAATTTACTCGGAATTTACAAAGTAGTAATTGCAAGCTTTTTATGTGTTAGTGTAAACTTACTTTTGTTTCATTTTTCTGTGTGCTTTCGACTTTTTTTCTACTAGTAAAAATCATAATTTGATTTTACACATAGATTTATAAAATTTCAAAGTTTTTTTATTAAAACAATTAAACATAATAATATAGTCATCTTAAAAATAAAAAAAGCACTCTTTAGATTTCAAGAGTGCTTCATATTTTTATTCATTATTTTAGAACTATGTTAAATAATTTCATTAAATTTTCATCATACACATATAAAGATAGATTATCACGTTTTATACCATAAAATCTACCATCTTCATAAACTGGATAATCCAAATCTTTTCTTTCCTCAGGATTATCATAAACTTTATCTATATATATATTTCCTACATACGTAGTTTCAGCAATTTTCATACCATTATTCAAAAAATATTCTTCATTCAAAACTTGATTTCTCAAAACAAATTTTCTAGAGAAGAAATCATAATCTATAGAAGATGGATATATATCACTATTTATTGTTGCTTTCATATCTTTAAAATAAGCTTCTATAAAATCCTCTTTATCTATTTTATCATAAATATTTTCATCTGCTAGTTCATATTTCTCATCCAAATCGAAAACATTAAATTCAACATTTCCAGCCAATAAATCAAGAACATAATCTTTTTTTTGCTTTTCAAATTCATCAGTTTTCATTATATTATATATTATAGAGTTTATTTTTTCCAATATTTGTTTATTATTAGATGAACTATATGTATCACTAATAGAATTATATGAATAAATATTTCTAACTAATCTTTTCCCATTATCAAGTTCATAAATCACACTAAATGAAGCACTCAATGGATATCTTTCTTTTTTTTCATCTGCTATAAAATTGTTAGATAACATATTTATAGTTAAAAAGTTTTTTATAGTATCTTCATTTTCATATTTCATCACTCTATTATCATAATTTGCCTTATCTATATTTTTTGATAAATCAAAAGAGTCCCATTCAGATGATACATATATTTTAGAAACTTCATCTGAATCTGGTAATGAAGTGTATGCCATTTTAATGAAAAAAGATGATGCTATGATAATTATTGTAGAAACAATACAATATTTTATCAGCAATGATATTTTTCCCATTCCTATTTTGAAATTTTTCTCTACTATGGTGAAAATTATATAATAAACTAAAGCAAAATTTAATAAGAAAGTAATTATACTCGCAATATAATTATAATTTTCAAAGATAAATATAGATACAGAGGCTAAAAAAGTAGCTGCGAAAATCACTATAAAATTTTTATAACCATAACTAACAACAAATTCTCCAACTCTTTCGTTTTTTCTTTTATATATAGAAAATTGTAACAAACCATAAATAAGTAAGTTTGTAATAATAAATCTTACTAATTGCAGAATATCATATTTCTCAAATATATCTATAAAATATATATTAACAAGTGGTATAAATTTCTCTAAATAATATCTAGTTATCTGATTATATGTAATATTTATATTTTGTAAATCCATAGTAATGATAGAATAAAAAGTAAGATACAACATAATTGGTAATATGAAATTAAGTGCTGTTGTAACTACTTGTGATGCAGTTGAACCACAATACATGCTTGATAGTGCTATCAAAAATATTGTAGTACATCCCCATGCAAGTATAAAGCAAATTCCTCTATACACTTCTTCAAAATGTCTAAGATAATCTATATCTATCAAATTTTTATTCATATGAACTGCTATTTCAGCAGATATTCTTGTAATCAAAAATGCAAACAAAACCGAAACTACTAGATAGATAATATTACTTATAATAAAAACGTCCACTCGTTTTTTTATGCTAATCGGTTTAGATGCGAAATATGTCAATTTGTTCTCATTTGCAAACATATTAAAATCTATAAATGTTCCAACTATTGCAATTATACCTGATGCTATAATTGCAATTACTGATGCTTCTACATAATATCTGTTAATTACCATGAATAATATTATCGTTAAAATTACTATGGATAGATTAATTAAAGCAAAATTCTTTTTTTTCTTAAGATTATATAAAACTAAATTTTTCACTTCACACCTCTATTCTTCAAATCCATCAAATTTTTCAACACCATATCCTTTGTTTCCTAGCTCAGAAATAAATATTTCTTCAAGATTCATTGGTATTTCATCACATATCATAACATTATATCTGTTACGCAAATCTTCAATGAAACTTCTAACATCGCCTTGAACTGTAGCAATATATACACTTCCGAGTTTAAATATTTTTTTAATAGTAAAATCTTTATTGATCATATATTCATATTCAGCATCAATATGAAACTGAACTCTCTTAATTTCCTTTTTCATGTTTTCTAAATCTTCTTCTCTTATTATTTCACCTTCATGCATAATAGCAATTCTACTGCATATATTGTCTAATTCTTTTAGGTCATGCGATGAGATTATAACTATAAGATTTCTTTCCATTATTTCTTCTATTAATATATTCCAAAATTTTCTTTTTACAACTGCATCTAATCCATCAACGATTTCATCTAACAATAGAACTTCTGAATTTGCTGCTATAGCTATCACAAATGCAGCTTGTTTTCTTTGACCTTTTGACATTTTATTCAATATTTTATCTTCATCCAAACTAAAATATTCTAACAATTTATAGTATTTGGTCGAAGATATATCTTTATAAAACAATTTTTCATAGGCAAATAAATCTCGTAAACTAAATCTATTTTGAAAGTATATATTATCTTGTACATAATAAAATTTATCTGATATCGAATAATCATTTAGTATATTATGATCCTCGTAATTAATCTCACCATTATCAGGTTTGTATATTTTCATTATATGTTTAAGCAATGTCGTTTTTCCACATCCATTTGAACCTACTAAGCCAAATATTTCTCCTTTTTTAGCAGTAACGCTTACTTTTCTCAATGCTTTATAATCACCAAATTTTTTAGATAGATTTTTAATTTCCAGCATTTTCGACCTCCATATTCTTTAAAATATCATCAATCATTACTTTTATTTCTATGGTATCAAATCCTAAACTCATAAGATATCCTAAATATTCTTTTAATTTTATTCTATCATTTTTTATAACCATTTCTTTTAAGTTGTTTTCTACATTTACAAAATATCCTTTACCCTTTACAGAATAAATTATATCATCACTTTCTAAATTTTGATATGCTCTCTGAATTGTATTTGGATTTACTTTTATATCTACAGCTAATTCTCTGATAGATGGTAATTTTTCATTATAATTATATACCTTATTTGCAATCAAGTTTATAATTTGCATGTATATTTGCTCATACAATGGTTTATTGCTTCTTTGATCAATAACTATCATACAAAACCTCCTTTGCGTATTAGTACAGTTCATACACCCATATTATATTATACCCATATTATGATAAAATAAAAACAACCTTAAGAAATCTTAATATCTCCTAAGGCTGCTGTATATAATTTACATCATGATATTTGTTACTATAAGTGCAATCCCTACCAAGATGAAAAATATCATTCCAGGCGTTGCAATTGCTTCTTTAATTTTTAAAGTTTCTACTGCACCATCGCACGTACAAACAGTATCATTTCTTTTACTCATGATTTTTTTGATTCCAAATAGCTTTTCTCCATCTTTTATGAAGAAAATAATTCCTGATACAAAAATCGTCATTACTAATACTCCAAATATATATAAATAAGTTGAATTATTCATTCCATTCAAGATTGCTCCTGCTCCAGTTCCAATAAAATTGACTGAAACATGTATCAATATGGTTAGTTTTATACTACCTGTTGTATAAGCTATATATCCAAAGAATATTCCTAATACAAATGCATATAGTAACTGTGATAAGTTACCATGCACCAATGCAAATGACAATGCAGATAATACTATAGCTATTTTAGGTCCAAATGGTTTTAATTTTTCTAACAATATTTTTCTGAAGATTAATTCTTCTAAAATTGGAGCTATAATAACTGCATATGCTATTAATGCCCAAACATTGGATCCACTAATCAGTGATTCTAAAGGATTTGTTACTGCTGAATGTTTCAATATTCCTATTAGATGGTTGATAGCTAATGTAACTATATTCAAACAATATGTTGTTGCTATGCATATACATATCAATTTCACTACATCAAATTTTTCATAGTCTCTCTGTTTTTCTAATTTTTCTGTTGGTACTCTTTTTATCATAAGTAAAAATATTGGAAAGGCTATCAAATACATTGGTACACTCCCCATTGTTATGATATACCATGTGCTCTTTGTAAATTCTGGAACTAAATTTTTAATTAACAGTACTGATCCTAAGGATGCGAAATTTGATATTACCACAAATGCAAATAAGCACCATCCTAGGTAAGATATTGTTTTTTTATTTTCTGATATCATACTCTACCTCACTTTTTAATATAAATACATTATACATTATCTAAAGTGGTATGTCAAAGTGTGGGGAGAACATCTAAAAACTATTATTGTAGTTTAAAAATATAGTTTAATGTAGATACATCTTATTGAAATGTAGATACATCTTATTGAAATGTAGATACATCTTATTGAAATGTAGATACATCTTATTGAAATGTAGATACATCTTATTGAAATGTAGATACATCTTAT
>Ga0193962_1000577_pt1 | contig 16861 bp, 15 predicted proteins | sample FB_5_MG_FD_140335 | JGI IMG/M metagenome (GOLD analysis project Ga0193962, IMG submission 140335) | Microbial mat bacterial communities from the Broadkill River, Lewes, Delaware, United States - FB_5_MG | ecosystem: Environmental > Aquatic > Freshwater > River > Microbial mats | place: USA... | reverse complement strand
GTTATCTAATTTTTCTTCTAAATACATGATAATATCCTATACTTGAAGATTAAAATATTATCATTCATAATACACTCCATCAAACATTGGTTCATATATTTTAGTTCTAACTTCGATAAAATTATCTGATTCATTATAATCAATATATGAAGTTGCATTTAAAAAAGTAACGCTATAAAGATTAAACAATTCAAGTATTTCTAAAACAATTGTATCTTCCGATATTTTATCTTTATACTTTACTCTATCAGGAAATGGCAGTACATAAAGATTTATATAAATACCACACATATTTAAAATTCTTTTTAAACTATTTCCTATTATCTCAACTTCATCTGTAAAGACAATAATTTTATTACATCCATAATCCAAAATTTGGTTTTCTATTAGTCTTGTACAAACTTTTAATTTGTTTAGTGATGTTTCACTTAGTTCATTTATATTTATCATAAGGGACTCCTTGAATTTGTTTTCAAGGAGTATAGTGCCTTTAAGGGAGAGAAAAAAATTGCAGTTTTTAAAAATTAATTTGCAACTTTCCCTGTTATAAGTTCTTTGTATCTTGTATTTTCAATAAAATCTTCAGCAATAGTAAAATATTTTTTCAAAGTATGTTCACTCATACCAGTTATTTTACTATCAGAATTATATGTATTTATTTCTTCAATTATTTCTAAATTTGTAAATCCTTTTTTCTTCATATCGTATATATAAAGTAGGTCTCCAAATTTTCTCTGAGGCTCATCACCTCTTGTTAAATCAAGAACTATTTGTTTTCCTTTAGAATCAGTTGTTGTTAGTCTTGTAATATCATCTGCTTTTTTTAGGGTTTTACCTAATAGCTCTAACGGGACTTTAGGGCAAATTTGTGTTTTTATTTTTTCGATGTACTTCATTATTTCCTTTAAAGGTAAAGCGAAATTTATTGTTGTAAGCATTTCAAATTCATCATAAACTTGTCTACTAAAGTTGGGAAATACATGATTCAAAGTGATAGTTCCATCAAGTGTCACTCTTTGATGCTGCGTAAATTCATCATAAGTAATTATTTCACTTCTATATGGTGAAGTTGATGCAAATTCTGAATTATCATCAAGGGTGTATTTACATTTAGCTTTTTTTTTATTTGTTATTTTTTTTTGATACAGAGTTTTTACGCTTTTTTCTTGTATTCTATGTCCAGTAGGATATATAAGATATTCGTTGATTAATTCATTTGTTATCATTTTTTCTAAATCTAATAATGTAGTTATTCCTAATTCTGTACATTTATCAATATAATTATCTATGAAATTTTTATAATCATTTTTTATTAATACTTCATAAGTATGCTGTTTTTTATTATATAACGCTATGTATTCATTATATTTTTCTTCAAGTATTTTTTCATCAGTAATCCCATACCACCAAGAAAAACTATTTTTAGTAAAAGACCTATGCATTAAATAATTAATATCATTGCACATTTCTGATATTTTTTTATGTCTATTTAAAAGTTTTTCAACCTCTGGATTTCTTGTTGCCATTTCATATGCAATGCAAGGTGTTAGTTCATATATACCAAACTCATCAATTTCTTTGTATTTATCATCTGATCTAGACGCAATCTTTCCTTTTATTTTAGGTAAATTAAATCTTGTTGACCAAAAAAAACCAAATTCAATTTTTCTATGTTTTTCATAAGACATATACAATTTTTTTAATTTAGTTATAGATGTATTGCACAATTTTATTAATTCATTTACATCATCTTCATTATTACAATCTTTAAAAAATCTAATATAAAGCTGTTGTTCTTTTTCTGTTCCACTGCTATATGATTCTTTTTGGAATGCATTTTTTATTTCTTGTTCTGAATGTATATTTTCAACTGGTATATTTCTATTAAAAATTTTTACCAATCTATTTTCAATTTTATTATGACTCATCTTAAACTCCTTTTTTAATTATATTTATATTTTAAGTTTAAAAGTATAATATAATTAACTTATAAAGTCAATAATATATAAAATATGTATATATAATTAATAATAAATCATAAAAAATAAATATAATTAATATTGCTTAATGATTTGTATTATAGAATGTACTTTAGAAAGATATAAGAAGTATATTATTTAAGTTGTATGAGTAGTTTCCCTTTGTTAAGGGAAATATAATTTTATAGATTGTTTATTTTAACCAGTTTTTTAAAATAGTTTTCATTTGATTAGTTTGTTCAAGTTCTTTTTTTAATTCTATTGTTTCTATATATAATTCAATAGATCGTTTAATTTGTCTAGAAATTTTATGACTAGAAGCAACAGATCTTAGACTCATAATATTCATACCTGTTGCATCTGCTAACTCTTGATATGATATATTGTATTCAGCACAAGTTTTTTTTATAATATTGTCTTCTAAACCTATTAAATATAGGATATCTTTAATTGGATATATTGAAGAATATTGTATATATTTATTGTTTTCATTATCCTTATTGTTGTCACATTGAGGATTGTTTTTCGCAAATTGTTCTAATTTATTTTCTAATTGTTTATTTGAACCATTATTTTCTTCTACAAGTTTTTCAAAGAATTTTAAAACAGAGTTATTGAATATTCCCATATTGAAGAAACCATAGCTATTATTTAAATATATTATTTCGTAGATGTCATCAATATGATATTTAAATTCAAGTGTACCATCTATTTTATCATTTATTTTAGGTACTTCTATCTCATCAATTGAAAGTGTTGTTATTACTTTAGGTTTCATTTGTTCTTTTCTTGTATTAATATAATTAATTATAATTGTATATTAAATATATTAAAAATTAGTTAAACTCATATTTTAATTTAAATTTGATAATGAATCATCAATAGACTTTGCAAGTCTTTCTATATATATTTTGGTAATAACTTTGATAAATTTTGAAAAAAATTGATAAAAAAATAAAAGTATTTTGACTATTACTATTTTATCAATACCATCTATCACCTTTTTCCCAGTAATTAAGAAGATTTCTCTGATCATTATCTAATTGAGAGTTATCAATAGTTTTTATATATGATTGTATATCATCTAGACTTACAAGTTTTGATAAACTATCTTTTGAGATACTATGTTTTTCATATGTGCCTTTATGAGAAGATGAAACAGTGCTTGTTCTTACAAATATTCTTAAAATATCAAAAAAGTTAGATTGTGATTTAAATATATATTCTTCTATTTCTGTTGATAAGTTATCTAGTGAAGCATTTACGAGTTCAAATCTTAATATAAAATAGGATAGGTCTTTATTTTCAAGTATATTTTTAAGAGTAATTGATTCTAAATCACTTCTTAGTTTTTTCATAACTAACTCTAATACATCATCATCCAAGGTAAAGTCAAAGTCTCGATAAGATTTATCTAAATCTTCTTTTATATATTCAAATAAATTGATTTTATTTTGTAATCTAACTTCTGTATTATTCTGTATAAAATTCTTTATAAATACACTTAAATTATTATGTTTAATAATGATTTCAAATGCAATTCTTTCACATCTCCAATTTATTGGGCTATTTGTAAAAAAGCCCATATTGTCTTTTGATTCTAAAGTCTGTGAAATTTTACTTAAATTTATAAAGGCATTTTCAATGTCATTGTCTTCTTTTAAATTTTTTAATTTTAGCTGTACAAACATATCTAGAAATATTGGAGTTTTATTTTTCTTATCAACTTCCAATAGTTTTGTTTTAAACAATTCAAAATCGCTACTTAAGATAACTTCTTCAAGCTCATAATATTCTTGCATTGATAATTTATCATCTGAAATTGCAAATGCAAAGTAATGTTCATGATAATAAATATCACTGATGAACTTTTCTTTATGATTATTATAATGATGCGTCACATCACTATAAGTTTTTTCCTTTAGTACAGGAAACATGATTTCTAAAATATCTCTATATATATGAAATTCTTTCATATTATCATTAAAATTTTTAGTAAGTTTTTCAGCCTCCTTTTTGGTTTCTAAAAAAATATTATTAGGATCTATAAAAAAATCATTTGGTTGATTTTTTATTGCATCGTATAGATTATGATTTTTAATTTTTATTAATGATATTAGAAAAAAATCTGTAAAATTAACATCTTCGCATATTATTGGGTACTCAAAAGACATTATATTTATAATTTGACTTATATCTCTAACTGTTTTAATATATTTATTAATTAGTCTATGAACATAGTTCCATCTTTCCTTTTGAAAGATGTAAGAGCAATTATCTTCTTCTAATTTAGTTAATATCTCATCTAGCTGTTTAAATAGTAGTCTCTTTATTGTTGAAATATGAGGTTTAGGTACATTTAAAGAATACTGTATAATTTTTTCTAAATATTTCTGTCCTCTTTCAGACTTAAACCTCTCTAATGATTTTGTAACTACAGCTTTATCATAAAGTAAAATGTATATTAAGTTATTAAAATCTGCTATTCCTTTTGTAAGTCTAAAAATAAACTCTGTTTCTTCATCGGTAAGTCTATCTATGTCATCAATGATAATGATATATTTTTTATTTGTTTTTTTTAGATATTCATTTATTTCACTTTTAATAGAATTTATATCTTTTGAATTATCAATTTTATAATCCACCTCTGCAAATGGAACTTTAAATTTAATATTATCCACAAGTAACTTATCTTCAAAACTATCAAGCTTTTTTATAATAGAGTTTTTATTCTCCAACAAGTATTTTAGTTCTGCAAAAAATAGTTTTATCACCTGTTCTATATCAGTCATTAACCAAGGATTAAAGTGCATGAATTTTATTGATTCTTGATCACTACCAATAAAATCTAAAACTTTTTGCTTAGTAGTTGTTAATTCATTTTGTAATAAAAGTTCATTTTTTATAAGATTAATTAATGATGTTTTTCCACTTCCCCATTCTCCTTCAATTGAAAATATAAGTGTTTCTTCTTGTTTGTAATTTAAAATACCTTTGGCAATTTTCGAAGCAAATTCTGAAAAATTTAATTTGTCTTCATCACTTGTTTTAATAGGTAAGTCGCGATGCTCCATATTTATCCTTTACGCCACAAAACTATTATAAACACTCTCACCACCACCATAATAGCTACTATAAATATGCTGGTAAACATCAACTGTTTTTGTTTCTACTTCATCATCAGTATAACTCTCTTGTGGTAGCCATAAAAGTTGATCATGAATTGTAGTTCTAACTTGAGCTTTTAGTTGTTCACTCTCACGCCATCTCATTACTTTAAGTTTTTCTGTTTTTAGTTTAGCAAGAGTTTCTTTTGCAACTTTTTTAACCTCGTCAAGTTCTTTTTTAGATAAAGTTTCTTTTTTAAGCAGGTCAAAAATAGCTAATGTCTCTTCATCAAGCCCTTCTTTTACTGCTCTTGTATCTTCTTCATTTAATCCATCTAAGAAATCAACTAAATCTTCAAATGCTTTTTTAGTAGCTTCAGCATCTTTTCCTTTGTTGTACTCATCAATGATTTTTAAATATTTTTCATAATATTCTAATCTTAATGGATTACTGCTGAGCATTCTTTTTAGTTTTTTATCTATGGCTTGTTGTAAATCATAAACTATTTTATTTTTTGATTCTACTTTGCTAAATGCTTTTTTTAATTTATCAAAATCAAGTTTACTAAGATCTATATACACATCATTCTTGTTTGGATCATTTACTATTTCGATATTTCCATCAACTACACCTTGAAGCTGTAAGATAACATCACTAATATCTGCTTCTTTTACTTTCTGATTTAGTCCATTATAGATAGCCTCAATTGCATTGTATCTTTTGATATAAGGTTTTACTTCTTCTTCTGGATAAAGTGCTTTGTACTTTTTAAACATATCTCTAGAATGTACTTCAAATTTAGCTCTTGTAGTTTCATTTAGGCAAACAGCATTTATAGCATCTTTTATAAGTGCTAATTTTTCAATTGGTTTTGCTTCTATTAAATTATCTAAATCGAATCCAAGTTCTTTTAAACTTTCTATAATTTCATTTATAGTTGCTTCTAATTCAAGTGCAAGTTCAGCTAATGTTTTTGTAGGACCAACTTCTCCTCCAGTTCCATTACCACCTGAACTTCCTCCTTTACCACCTTCACCGTAAATACTATAAGCTTCTTCTAGTTTTTGGTAAACATTTCCATAATCAACTATAAGACCATTCTCTTTTTCATCATCATATACTCTATTTGCTCTAGCAATCGTTTGCATAAGAGTATGACCTTTGATTGGTTTATCTAAATAAACAGTAGAGATACTTGGAGCATCAAATCCAGTAATCCACATAGCACATACAATCACTAGTCTAAAAGGATTATTAACATCTTTAAACTCTTTTTCTAAGTCTCTATCAACCATCTTTTTTCTATGTGGTTTAATATCAAGACCTAGTTTTTTGAACTTTTCTTCTTCATTTTGTTCACCACTTACTATTACACAAACTTCAGTCTTAGATACAAGCTCTTTTTTCTTTTTTAGTTCTAGTTCTTCTTGCTCATCAATAGCAGCATTTATTCTATTCTCAAGATCTACTAAATAATCTTGCCAATACTCTTCTATAAAGTTATACATTCTAAGAGCTGTTGGTTTATCCAAAGCTACAAGCATACCTTTACCTTGGTATCCTCTTTCGTTAAAGTGCCATACTAAATCTTTAGCTATAGTTCGCAATCTCTTTTCAGCAGTAAGTACTGGATAGTTAGTGCTAAATAATCTATCTAGTTTTCTTTTTTGATCATCTGTAAGATTTTCATTTTCTAAAATCTCTACCATCTCATCATCGATTTTTTGATTTTCTAGTTTTAGTTTTTCACCTTTGTTTATATAGCTAAGTGGTAATGTCGCCCCATCATCAATAGCAGATTTAAAATCATATACAGATACATACTCACCAAAGATATTTTTAGTAAGTTCTTCTTCTCCTTTGATGATAGGTGTTCCTGTAAATCCAAGATATGAAGCATTTGGTAATGCATTAAATCTCATGTTTCTAGCAAATACTCCACCTTGTGTTCTATGTGCTTCATCAGATATTACGATAATATCACTTCTGTTACTGAGTAGTGGATATTCACTCTCTTTTTTAGGATCTATTGAAAATTTATGTATAAGGGTAAAAATATATTTATGGTTTTGTTTTAATAGTTCTCTTAAATGGTCACGACTACTAGCTACTACTTTTTCATCAGCTTTTACTGCTCCAATAGCTGTAAATGTATCATATATCTGACTCTCTAATTCACTTCTATCTACAACAACTAATACTGTATAACTTCCACTAAATTTTCTATGTATTTTTTGTGATAAGAAAACCATAGAGTAGCTTTTTCCACTACCTTGCGTATGCCAAAATACACCAAGTTTTCCTTTTAGTTCTTCAAAGTTTTGGGCATTATTAAGAGTTTTATTTACTCCTATAAACTGGTGATTTTTTGCCATAATCTTAACTACATCCCCACCATTATCATTGAATATTAAGAAGTTTTCAAAAATATCCATAAGTCTTGTTTTATCACAAGTACCTCTTATAGTCGTATCAAGACTTACAATACCTTCTTCATTTTCTTCAATTCTTTTCCATTCATGGAAAAATTTATATGGACTTGTAACTGTTCCTATCTTTGTACCACTATCATCACTTTTATCAAGTCCATTTGAAAGGATAATAAAAGCATTTGTATTAAAAAGATGAGGAATAGTATTTTTATAGTCTCGTAAGTTATCATCAAAAGCATGGAATAAATCTCTATGATGAGCTTTTAGTTCAAAAAATACTAGTGGAATACCATTTACGAAACCTATTACATCAGGTCTTCTACTATAGAGTTCACCTACTACCTCAAACTGTCTTACAGCTAAAAAGTTATTATTTAAAGGCTTTTTAAAATCAAATATTTTTAGCTTTTTCTTTTCAAGTTTACCTTTGTCATTTTGATAACTAACTTCTACTCCATTTTTAAGAAGTAGGTATTTTTCTTTATTGATTCTATCAAGTGTTTTATCAGCTATCTTTTGAGCTATTTGAAGATAAGCATCCATATATACTTTATCAGGTAGATCTGGATTAAACTCTTTTAGTTTTGGGATCAAAAACTTTTTTAGTATCACTTGTGATTTATCATCACGACCAAGTGTTTTATTATCTCCAAATGTTTCTTGCTTCCATGCTGTAGTTATAGTCCAATCTAAAGACTCTAAAACATCAACTGTTGCTTGTTCTACTAAATTATCTTCATTGTACTCATAGCTCATCAGTATCTCCTAACCATGTTTTTTGAATAAAATCCGTTAAAATTTTTTGTCTTTTTTCAATAGCAACTTTATTCCAGCTATCATCACTAAGAAAAGTATGTAATTCTAATTGCGATTTTAAAGCAGAATTTGTAAAATAATTTTCATTCTTAATTTCCCACTTCTTTTTACCTTTGCTAGAGTTTGCTGATTTAGGATCAAGTACTAAGTTTCCAATACAATTCTCATAATTTTCTCTAAATTCTTCTTTTTGTATTTCATCGATTTCATCATCCCATTCAACAGCTTTTGCTTGTATATGTTCAATTGTTGGTCTAAGTTGTTCATCTTTATTAATTAAATCATCAATTGGCATTGGATTCATTACAGGTTGTATAGTCCTTAACTTATTTTCATATCTCCAAAAAAGATAATTTTTAACTTCAGAACCATATTCATCAAAGAAAAATGGGGAATTACATTTTTGAAGAATTTTTTTCTTTTCTGCTACCTCTTCTTTTTTTTCTTTTATACTTTGAATAAGTTTTATATAATCACCATCAAAATTTTTTGAAAGACTATTGAAAAATACATCTACATCATTTGTTCTTCTCATCTTTAGTCCAAATACAATAAAACTAAAATCAATGATCTCTTTTAATAACTTTTCAATATCATTTCTATTAGTCATAAATGCTTTAAAAATCAATGGATAAAAAACTGCTATTCTTCCTAAATAACTTAATTCTTTTAAGTTGATGGAATTAGAATTAAGAATATTTTTTATAGCTATATAAAATTCCTTTAAAGATTTTGAATATTGATCAATATAAGTATTGGCTTCTTCTAATTTATTATCTTGTAAAAGTCTGTTTATATAAGCTTTTAAATTATCTAAGTAGCTTTGGTAATCAGCTTTTTTTGTCCAATTAAAATAACCTATAAAATGATATTGTGTTAATTGATCCTCATTTGGAGATTTGATACCAATATTTTCAAATAATGGCTTGATGTCTTCTAAAATTCTATATATTTCACCAAATCTAGAATCTATATTTTTGATTAAATCATTTTTATTTGGTTGATTTGACAAAAAGCATTTATACATCATAAAGCTTTTCATTTTTTCAAGATTTGATAAACTTTTCCCTCTATCATTTGTAGTTTCAAAAATAAGAGTTGCTTCTGCAGAATTTTCAACTGAATAAACCAACACCTCTGTCTTATCAATTATTTTAAGTATTTCTTCTAATCTTTCAGTATTCAGTTTTTCTTTTTCAATCAGATTTATTAAATGTGATTTAGCAAACCATAATCGTTTTTGAGAAGATGTAGCAATTAATTCTTCGCCATTATCATCTCCTAATATATATGTCTGAAAGAAATCATTATCAAGATTATTTTGAACTAGTTTAAATATTCCATGATATTGTAAATATATATCTTTTTTCAAAGATGCATTAAAATTAGGATTCGATTTTTCTATTATTTTAATAAGAATAGATATAAATATTATCAATGTAGTTAATCTTTGTTGTCCATCAACTATATCTAATACATCAAAATCTTCATCACTTGAGCTTTCATTTAGTAAAATTGTTCCATAAAAATATTTTTGCTCTATAGATTGATAAAAAAAGTCATAAAAAAAATCTTCTAATTGTTTCTCACCCCAAGCATAAGGTCTTTGATATTCTGGTATTTTAAATTTTTTACTACCATCAAAAAGAGTTTTTACAGTTTTTAATCCATTCTCTATACTCATATCACACCTCTATATCCATTTTATCTACATCAATCATGCCTGTCATTAGACGAGGAAGTAAAATATCTCTTGATTCTTTTAAAAGTTTGTTTTGATCTTCTAAATTATAAATTTCTTCATTTATAGAATTTATAATTTCCTCCCATTTTAATAAAACTTCATCATTAGGTACAATAATCTCCATTTTATTAATAAATGATTTATTAGCATGAGGTATTGCGGCACCTGTATTATTAACTTGGAGTAATTCAAATCTAACTTTTAAATAATGAAATAAAAGAGAACTTGGTATTTTTTTTGTTTCTATTAGAGCTAAAGTAGAACCTACGGCACCTTTTTCAGAATACACGACCAATGAACTTCTTGCTCCATCCATTAACATCAATATATCATGTCTTAATGCAACTATTTGTTTCTCTTCTTTTACATATTTATATTCTTTTGATTCTAAACTATCTAATGATAATAATGGCAACAATCCTATTTCATAATTATCAAAAATTTCTTTTGAACTTTTGCCTTTTTTAAATTTGATAAAAGTAGATAAAGCTTTTTTTTTCCATCCTAAAGGAAGTCCTGTATTTTCATCAATATTTAGTTTTTGACCATCAATTCTAAATTCTAAAAACCACTCTTCATAAATAAGTCTTGCTTTTTCTTCAAGCAGAATTATTTTCTTTTGATTATTTTCTATAAGATCATCATAATTTGATAAAATTTTCGATATCTTTTTTTGTATATTAATATCTTCAAATATATCTACTTTTATAGACATAAAATTTGATTTACTAACATGATGTCGCCCAGATGCTGTTCCAGGATTTGCTTCGGAAACTTTTTCTATATTAAACTTTAAAAGATAGTATATATAATTTTTGTCAAACTTATCTTCATATGGTATTACACAATTAACAGATTGATTTGTAAAACAATCTTCATGTGCTTGAAACATTTTTTCCCCAACAGTTCCAATTGTTACAACTCCAGTAGAACCTTTAGGTATATAAGAGTTTCTATATCGTTTATATGCTTGTTCAGAATAACTATCTTCATACTCATATACATATCTTTGATCTACATTCATATCTGTTGGTTTAATAAATGGATATTTACCTCCATAATTATTTTCATCTGAAGTAGGAGGTGTATTTCCTGTAATAATTTTGCCAAGATCTTCAATTTTCACTTTGATCGTTTTCTGCAAATTCATCTTAAAATCTCGTTCATTAATTTCTGACTTTTATTATTTAATTCCTTAAGCTCTTTATTTATTGCTGTAATTCGTGAGAAATAATCAAAATCTTCATCTATCTCTATTCTAAATCCTATATATCTTCCTGGAGTCAAAGAGTAATCATTTTCTATTATCTCATCCATCGTAACTATTTTACAGAAACCTTCAATATCAGTATAATTTTCATCTGGAAAATATTTCACTAAGTATTGCCAATCTTTAATAGCCTGTTTTATCTCTTTTACTATTTCTTCAATATTCTCTTTATAGATTCTTAGAGGTTTTGAGAGTATATTTAGTTTTTCATTTATCTCTTTTTTCTCTTTTGTCGCATCATTTTTTGTAATTTTTTCATCTTCAAGATTTTTTGTTATTTGAGCTATTTTTGCTTCTAACTCTTTTATTTCTATTTTTATATTTGGCATAGGTTCTATAAAACCATCTAAAAGTACTTCAAATTCTTCAAAACTTTCATAAGTGTTTATATCTTCAATTCTTAGATTAGCATTTGTATCAAAAAGAGTAAAATCAAAATTTGACTTAATCTTTTCTACTTCGTTAGTATAAATTTGATACTTTTCATCAAGTAGCTCAAAACTCTCTTTTAAAGAATTTTTATGTAATTCTTTTGTTACTTTAATACCATCTTTTTCACCTCTAAAGCTTTTAATAATAGAGTTAAGATTATTAAGTTGTCCTCTTGAAAAATCATTTATAGTTTGATTTACTTTTCTAAACGTTTTTCTAGCATCAATCATTAATATTTTGTCTCTATTTTCTGGTTTTTTACCTTTATTAAAAAACCACACATGACAAGGAAGAGATCTTGTATAAAAAAAGTTATTACTTATACTTACAATAGCTTCTACATCTCCACTTTCTATTAGCTTTTGTCTTATATCTTTTTCACTTTGACCTGCATCAGTTGCAGAGGAAGGCATAACAAAACCAGCACGACCTTTTTTATTTAAATATGAGTGAAAGTACTGTATCCACATATAGTTACCATTATCATTCTTAGGTAATCCAAAAGGAAGTCTTGCATCAGATTTTACAAACTCTTTGTTCTTATCTATTTTACTTACATTAAAAGGTGGATTTGCCATTACAAAATCGCATTTACCTATTAAATCATGTGGATTTGAATAAAAGCTATTATCTTCTATAATCTTCCCTTCAATTCCATGAATTGCAAGGTTCATTTTTGCTAATCTTGCATTGTTTGTTTTTAGTTCTGTTCCATAAACCTTAATGGCTTCGTTGATAGCTTTTTTTGTATGGTCTTTAACGAAATATCCAGTTTGAACAAACATACCACCAGAACCACATGCAGGATCATGAATAATTCCATGATCAGGCTCTATAAAGTTTACAATCAATTCAACAAGTGATGGAGGAGTAAAGAACTCACCACCCTCTTGTGCTCCAGCTCCACTCATAGAGAACTTCATCAAAAAGTATTCATAAATTCTACCAAAGGCATCACCTTTGATAGTTCTAACTGATTCAGAATTGAATACTCTTATCAAGTCTCTTAAAAGGTCACTATCAAGCTCTTGATAGTTTTTAGGCAAAATACCTGATAAATCTGTATAATCTTCTTCGATTAATCTCATAGCAGTATTAAGGGCATCGTTTATATCTTCGCCTTCTGGAAGATTTGCTAAGTATTCATACTTAGACTCAGTTTGTAGATAAATAGCACCAGCACCAATAAAATCTTCTTTTGAAATATCTCTTTTTTCTCCTGTTCTTGGATTTACTGGAAGATTATTTTCAATCTGTATTTTTGCTTCTTCAAATCTATTTTGAGCAAATCTAAGAAGTATAAGACCTAAAACTGGATCTTTATACTCTGCTGCTGTTAGTTTTGAATTTGCTCTTAGGTTGTCTGCCGAATCCCAAAGTTGCTTTTCTAAATCTTTTATTTGTTGGTTGTTCATCTATTTATTTCCTAAAAATTCATTATGTAATTGTTCTATTTCTTTTTCTAAATAAGTAATTTTATTATACATTTCTATTTCGTTATTAAAGTTTAAAAGTAACATATTTTCTTCATCTTTATTCAAAGATGGGATATTTAGTTTCTTTATTTCTGCTGTTGCAATCTGTGGCATCGCAACTCCTGCAACAAGTGAAGATAAAATCGTTTGTCCTAAATCAGATTTTAGATACATATACAAAGAAACAGCTTTTTCTTTTTTATCATCACATTTTAATCTTATTACTTGAATTGCTTGTGAAGCTATCATAGGTTTTAAAATCTTACCAATAATAGCTACCTTTCCAATTGTTCCTTTAGTACTTAGAAGTACATCATAAGGTTGTAATTCGTAAGTATCAAGTCTTCTCTCTTGAGAACCTATTTGTTTTGTTTTCCCACACTCTAAAGTAAATCCAGCCTTTGTAAAATCAGATGGAGAAATCTCAAATACTTCTAATCCTTCACCTTCATCTTTAAATAGTTGAGATCTTCTAATATCTGCAATCTCTTCAAGTTCAACTTTATCAAATCTCTCTAATGTTTTCTGCATCTCCTTAACATCTTGGGCAATAACATATCTATCAATCGCAAATGAGTAGTTATTCTGTGTAATTTCATCATTTGATATTAAGCAAGAGATATTTTCTAATTCTTTTTTATTTTCATAAATATCTATAATTTCATCTATAGATTTAAACACTAACTGTCTACCATCTCTTTTAATAAAGCTTTCATCTTTTAAATTTATAAAATGAACTTTATCATCTGTTTTAGTTTTATTTATTACAAAAAATGTAGTCTCAATTGATGTTGCACTATGTAAATTTGGTTGTAGTTGTATAATTGCCTCTACATAGTTCTGTTCAATTAGGTACTTTCTAAACTCTTCTTCACTTCCACTTCTATATGTAAAACCAACTGCCATTAAAACAACAGCTTTATTTTTAGTTTGAGATAAAATATGTTCAAAGTGTGCTACATCTAGAACTGATCCTCTTTGAAATTTGAATCTATTAAAACTATCATTCTTAATGTCAAAATCACCTCTAACATTAAAAGGTGGAAATGATAATACTGATTCAAACTCTTTTAAAAGATGTGGTGCATCTGGGTTAATAAACTTTGGTTCTTCCAAAGCATTTGTTCTTTCAAATATAATCTCTTTATCTTCTAGGATATTTATTAATTCAGCAATTAGCGCTGTTTTAAAGAATTGATTATCAGCAAATATCTTTTTATCTGTGTAATATGAATATGCAAATCCATTTGTAAATGGAACATATATCTCATTACTATCCCCATCAAGTAGCTTAATCCCAAGTTCTGCCATTTGATTAGATGGTGAATAATCAGCAAACTTTGAATATCCAGTATAAAAAGTATCATTTATGTTTTGTAATTTAGAATTTTGATTTACTAAATTTAAAATAGCTACCAATGTAGTATCTTTAATATTTTTAGTATCAAACTTATAAATGCTAAATAGCTTTACTTTTTTACTTAGTTTTTCAAATACTGATACTAGTTTTTTAACTTCTACTTTTTGATTATAGAAAGTATCAAATGTTAATTCTTCTTCAATTTTCCCATCTTTAGATAATATGCTCCATGCTTTACACACATATAATAATTCTAAAATCTCATCTGGATTTGCTGCACCTCTAAGGTTATCTAATGTTTTAAATAGTTCTTTCACTATATTCTCCTAATTTCTTCTATAGCTGTTTGTGTTATATGCTGTAATCATTGCTTCATTATCAATTACAACTGTAACACCACCTTTATCCATAATCATTAGTAACTCTTTTCGCATATTATCAATCTCATCAATTACTTTCTGTGTAGCTTTTTTATTTAGAATTAATTTATCTCCACTGTCTTTTCCAAATTCTAAAACTAAATCTAACAATCTCTTAGGTAATCCTCTTTGAGCCATTCTAGCTTGACAATGTTTTGTAGTTACCATTTTAACTCCTTTTAGTTTGGTCTTTACTTAATGTATAGTGAAAGTTTAACTAAAATTACTCCCCATGTCAAGAGTTTTTACTAAAAAATATAAAAGTTTGGAGCAAACTAATTATAAAATAGGTTTGGAACTTATTTCAGTAATATATGATTGCTATGTGTTTATAGGTTTATAAAGCCGTAAATAAGGTAAGTTTAAAGGAGTTCGTAATGTTATACAAACTAAAAGAAATTACATTTTCTACAAAGCCAATGAATTTAATAGATAGTGTAATTTGTATTCCAAGAAAAAGAAAAAATGGAGGTGTACTATGAAAGTAAAAGAGAGAAGTCTAAAAAATCAACAGCGAGACTTTGAACTTGATATCTCATTTGCCGAGTGGCTGGATTACTTTAGTAAAAAGCCCACAAGTAAAGAAATTGATGATATGGAAAAACAATCATCAAATAATCCAAATTATCAGCCACTTAAAGGAGCGTGAATGTCAATTGGAAAATGTATAGCCGTAGCAGTTGTTACATCTTGTGCAGTAGTTGCAAATATCTGTCTTAAAGATGAAGATATTTTTAATAAACCAAATATATAAATTAAAAGGAAAATGTCATGTCAGTAAGAGTATTAAGTGAAAAAGAGATTAGAGAGAAAGCACCAAGTTTGTTTACGAGTGAGCCAAATTATAATAGTGTTAGTCAGAAGTACTTTTTCGTAAACACATTAGATGTAATTAGGGAAATTCAGAAATTCAATTGGCATATCGTGCAAGTTGACCAAGTTTCAGTACGTGAAGCAAGCAATGAGGGCTATCAGACACATTTAGTTAAGTTTGTTCATTTAGATGATTTATTAGCAAATAATGAAAACTCAGTTCAGCTTTTATTGTTTAATAATCATTCAGGAAATAAAAGTATGAGTATTAGCTGTGGACTATATCGCGCTTGTTGTGCTAATGGTATGGTCATCAGCGATAGTGTATTTGAAGAGTTAAAAATAAGACATATTGGAGACAAAGAAAAAGAAGTAGCAGATGCAATAGCTAAGATAACTGCAATTAAACCGAAAATTATTGCTGATATAAAAGCTATGGAATCAATTACACTTAATGATGAAGAAAAACTCAGTTTTGCAAAATCAGTAATTCCTCTAAGATTTGATGACCATTTAGAAGTTAATCCAAAGGATCTTTTAAAAGCACATAGAATAGAAGATAAAGAATCGGAAAATCTGTATGTAACTCTAAATATTATCCAAGAAAACATAATTCGTGGACAAGTTTCTGGAATTAATAAACAAACAAATCGTAAGTTTAAGAGTAAACCAATTTTATCACTAGTAAAAGATAAAATCATAAATAAGGGTATCTGGGATGTTGCTAATCGTATTAAAACAATTAGAGAACAAAGTCTATTAATGGCTGCATAAGGAGTTAAAAATGGAAATCAAAAAATATAGACTTCAAAGTGAAATGGAGCATTTGAAAGAAGGAAATCAAGATTGGTTTAAAGATTATCTTAGAAGTGTACTTGAATCTGATAAACCAGTTTACGCTAAAACAGATTATATTTCTTATAGTATCAATCAACTTTCAAACCAAATTTCATATGTTAATGATGAAATAAAAGAGTTGCAAAGTTTAAAGAAAAATCTAACTGATGCCAAAG
>Ga0193962_1000571_pt1 | contig 16906 bp, 14 predicted proteins | sample FB_5_MG_FD_140335 | JGI IMG/M metagenome (GOLD analysis project Ga0193962, IMG submission 140335) | Microbial mat bacterial communities from the Broadkill River, Lewes, Delaware, United States - FB_5_MG | ecosystem: Environmental > Aquatic > Freshwater > River > Microbial mats | place: USA... | reverse complement strand
TTTCAAATTGAATACACCAATCATCAAAATATTTATTAAAATTTTGTAAATCTTCATCTAAGAAGCCACCAGCTAGTGATTGTAAAGCAAATATTGACACGAGTACACCTTTATTTTAATATTTAATTTTAGCATATTTATGTTTTAAATTAAGATATATTTATACAAATCTAATAGTTTTTTTAAGTAATGAACTTTATTTATTATCTAGTAAAATTAATTTTAGAAATTTTAATAAACTAATCTTTTAAATAGATACTAAAACATTTAAAGAAATCAATTTTATTCAGTCATTCAGAAACTTTTATATTATATACTATGATAAAAAATAATTAAGAAACGAGTTTATATGGCAAGAGTAACAAAAGAAGAAAGAAAAAGTATTATAGTCTTATCTGCATTGAAATTATTTTCGCAGAAAGGTTTTTATATGACAACTATCCCTGATATTGCAAAATATGTTGGGATGAGTGTTGGTAGTTTTTATAATTATTTTACTTCTAAGGATTTATTAGCAAAAGAGCTGGTTATATTTATTTCAGAATACCTAGGTAAACGCATTAGAGAGATAAATGAAGAAAAAATAAGTACTGAAGAAAAGATTTCAAAAATTGTTTCGATGTATTTTACTATGGCAGAAGAAAAGCCTGAAATGATAGAATATTTTTTACGAGTTTATTTATCAAACCGTGAAATTTTTGGGAAAGAATGTAAGGGTATGATTTGTGTTTCATCTTTTGTTACGGAAATGATGATCTTTTTTGATGAAGGAGTAGAGTGTGGTGAGTTACATAATCAAGATTTCTTCAGTGCTTTTGGACTTTTTATGGGTTATTTAGGTGGTATGGTTTTTTTACATGGGGAAGAAATTTTACCTGGGTCTTTAGACGAGTATAAAAAAGATATTTCTGAAAACATTTTCAATGCACTTAAATCCAGAAACTAAGCTTCGTATTATTTGGATACAAGGGGTTACTTGTAATGCAAATATACATTCTTTTTTAAACTTACCATCACTACCATCTTTACTTGATAATTTAGATATGGTATATCACCCTTCTTTGACATCATTACATACTCTTGAGGAAATTACTTTATTAGAAACTTCATGTGATGTATTAATTTTTGAAGGAGCATATGATCCTCTTTTAAAAAGAAATGATGTATTAGTTAAAAATATTTTGAAACATTACTCTCTTAATGCAAAGTATGTTATTGCATTAGGAAGTTGTGCAAGCTTTGGTGGAATATTTAAAGCTTCTGCTCCTGAGCGAAATAGTGGACTTATCTTTAACGAAAAAGAAGAATTCGGACCACTTCTTGATTCTAAGGCTAAGGTGATTAATCTTTCAGGGTGTCCGATTCATCCTGAATGGCTTAGTTATACTTTAAATATGATTATAAATAAAAGAGAAGTACCACTTGATAATCTTTATAGACCTTTGGAATTGTATAGTAATCTTGCTCATCATGGATGTACAAGAAATGAATACTTTGAATGGAAGATTGATACAAAAGGTTTTGGGAAAAAAGAAGGTTGTATGTTTTATGAACAAGGGTGTCGTGGTCCAATGACACACGCTTCTTGTAATAAGATTCTTTGGAATGAGGTTAGCTCTAAAACACGTGTTGGAACACCGTGTTTTGGTTGTACTGAACCAGATTTTCCAAGATCAAATCTTTATAGCACAAAAACAAATATGTCTATACCACAAGATGTGCCTCTTGGTGTTCCCAAAAGGACTTATTTGACTATGACAGGAATGGCAAAAACATTTAGTATTAAAAGACTTGAAGGAAAACTCATTGATTACGAAACAACTGATTGATCAAATAGAAGGTGAAGCATCTGTTTATTTTGATATGAAAAATGAAAAAGTTAATTTTTCTACTATTGCTTTTCCTCATTTTCGAGGAATCGAAAATATTTTAAAAGGAAAAAATGCTCTTGATGCTTTGGTAATTACTCCTCGTGTATGTGGAATATGTGGTCATGCTCATTTGATGTCTAGTGTAAGGGCTATAGAAGATGCATATAAAAATGCGGGATATGAAGTACATTTAAGTAAAAAAGCAAAAAAAATACGAGAATTTACTTTAGTAATGGAAATAATACAAAACCATTTAAAGTGGGTGTATATGGTACTAATACCAGAACTCTCAAAATTAAGAAACTCTAATGAAGAGAATTATACCCTAAAAGGTGCATATGGAGCTAGATTAGCTACGAAGGCTATATCGCTTCTTGGAGGACAATGGCCTCATTCTTCATATATGGTTCCTGGTGGAGTCACTAGCGATCCAACTTATATAGAAATTTTGCAAGCACAAAGTATACTTAAAGATCTTATACAATTTTTTGAAAAAGAAAGTTTAGGAGTTAATCTAGATGAGTTTTTAACATATAAAACACCTAAAGAGATTTCAGTAGGGGAAGCAGATGTTTCTAAAATAGAGGAACATTTAATAGAATTAGGCATGCAAGAAAAAGGATTGGCTTATGATAGATTTATAATGTTAGGGGATCACCTTTTTATTAATCCTATTAAAATGAAACAAACACGGCCTTTTAGTGTTGATATAAAGCATGTTAGTACTGTTGAATCTTATTCTCCAAATGAAAAAACTTATGCAAGAAATGCTATGTATAAAGATGATTACTATGAAGTTGGTTCTTTATCACGAATGATGTCTCTACAAATACCTTTAATCAAAAATATTCATAGACGATATAAAGATAGTGCTTATTCTCGTGTAATTGCACGTATATATGAACTAGCACATTTAATGAAACATGCTAATGAGCTATTAAGTACTATTTCTATTTCTGAAAATTCATGTAATAAACCTATCTCTATAGAAAAAGTAACTGCTAGTGGTATAGGTATAGTTGAAGCACCTCGTGGACCTTTAATTCACAAAGTTGATATAGAAAATGGAATTATAAATAAATATGAAATTATTACTCCTACTCAATGGAATATTGGAAGTTCTACTAAAGATAAATTAACTCCTGTTCAAAAAACTATGTTTGGACACACTAAAGCAGAAGCACTTTTTATTTTTCGTACATTTGATGTATGTTCTGTTTGTACTACACACTAGTTTTACATAGATATTAAAACTGATTATCATTAAACTACCTTTAAGTTATTATAAAATACTATACTGAATACTTATTCAGTTGAATGGATATTCAATTAAATATAAAAAGGGGAGATAATGAATATAGCAAATGATGAATCTGTAAAAAAACTTTTTACAGCAGAAAGTGCTAAAGTTGATACTAATAAAGGTGATACATATTATGAAAAACTATATGAATCTTGTCAACAGAGGATCGAAGATTTAAAAAAACTTGCACCTCTAAATAACAGAATGGACTTTACAGAAAGTATAGAAGAACAAGGTCTTGAACGAAGAGACTTTTTAAAATGGGCATCTGCAACTACAGCTATGTTGATGCTTCCTGCATCTTTTACACCATTAGTAGCTGAAGCTGCAGTACTTATGAATAGAGTTCCTGTTATTTGGCTTGAATTACAAGATTGTGCAGGTAATTCTGAAGCACTTTTACGTTCAGATGGACCGAAAATTGATGAAATTATTTTAGATATTATTTCATTAGAATTTCATGAAGCACTTCAAGCAGCTTCTGGACATCAAGCTGAAAAACAAATGAATGATGCAATGGAACATTTCAAAGGAAAGTATTTACTTTTTGTTGAAGGAGCTGTTCCTTTAGGTTTAAATGGAAACTATGGAACAATTGGTGCTATAGGTGAAACATTTGTAGATCATTTACATAGAGCATCTGAAGGTGCCGCAGCAATAGTAGCTGTTGGTTCATGTGCAACTTATGGTGGTATACCAGCAGCTGCTCCAAATCCAACTGATGCAGTTGGAGTAATGGATGTTGTTAAAGGTAAACCACTTATTAATATTCCTGCCTGTCCTGCAAATCCATCTAATATGGTTGGTGTTATATTGCATTATGTACTTACGGGTTCAATTCCTGAACTTGATTCTCTTTTACGTCCTAAGTTTGCATTTGGATACAGAATCCATGATAACTGTGAACGACGTGCACATTTTGATGCTGGAGAATATGTAGAAGAATGGGGAGATGAAGGGGCTAAAAACAACTTCTGTCTTTATAAAGTAGGATGTAAAGGTCCTATGACTTTTAATAACTGTTCTATTATTCGTTACAATGAAGGTGTAAATTGGCCTATTGGTGTAGGGCGTGGTTGTATAGGATGTTCAGAACCAGATTTTTGGGATAAGTACGCATATGAACGACCAATGGCAAATGCTAATATCAAAGCTCCAACAGGTGGAGTTGAAAAAACAGTAGATGAGTTTGGTCTTGGATTGTTAACAGCTGCAGGTGTTGGAATTGCAATACATGCAGCAGCAAGTGCTGTTGCGGGTAAAAAGGAAAAAGCAGGAGAATTAAATGAGTAAATTACATGGAAAAGATGGTAACTTCCATCAAACAGATTCAAATGGGAATAAGCATATTATTGTTGACCCTATTACTAGAATTGAAGGACATCTTAGAATTGAAGCTGTAATTGATAAAGACAATACAATTATTGATGCATGGAGTTCTTCTACTATGTTTAGAGGAATTGAAACTATTGTAAAAAATAGAGATCCAAGAGATGTTGGATTAATGACTATGCGTATTTGTGGTGTTTGTACTGGTACACATTATCAAAGATCAATTGAAGCTGTTGAAGATGCATTTGATGTAACTATTCCTAAAAATGCTCGAATTGTACGTAATCTTATTCAAGGTTCACTTCAAGTACATGATCACTTTGTACATTTTTATCATTTACATGCTCTTGATTTTGTAGATATTATTTCAGCTACAAAAGCTGATCCAGTTAAAACTGCAAAAGAAGCAGAGAAATGGGCAAAAATTGCAGGAACTACTCCATATATTGCAGGAGCTACTGATTTTAAAGATATTCAAGACCGAATTGTAAAATTTGCAAAAGAGGGTCGTTTAGGTATTTTTGGAAATGGATATTGGGGGAATAAAGGATATAAACTTACTCCTGAACAAAATCTTATTGGTGTAGCACACTATCTTAAAGGGTTAGATGTACAAAGACGTATGTCTAAAATGCATGCACTTTTTGGTGGTAAATCTCCACATCCTCAATCAATTGTTGTTGGTGGAGTTACATGTGTTCAAGATATTCAAAACCCTGCTCGTATAGCTCTTTTCCAAGAATTATTAAGAGAAACTACTGATTTTGTTAAAAGAGCATATCTTCCAGATATCTATATGGCAGGAACGGCTTATGCAGAAGAAGCAACGGATTCATCTCAATCTTTTCATGGTACTAAGCATAAAGGTACATTAGGAAAAGCTATTGGTGGTTCTGGTGGAGGACTGTTATCATTCATGTCTTATGGTGACTTTAGACTTGATGATACAGGATTTTATAATTCTGCATTATTTTTACCTGCTGGTGTAATACTTGATGGTGACATTTCTAAAGTACATGAACTTGATGAAGATAAAATTACTGAAGATGTAACTCACGCATGGTTTGAAGGTACAGGTGAACCAGAACATCCTTATGTTGGAACTACTATTCCTGAATATACTGGACTTGATAAAAAAGATGATGGATATGCTTATCTTAAAACAGAAGGTAAATATTCTTGGATAAAATCTCCACTTTACGATGGACGCAAAGTAGAAGTTGGACCACTTGCTCGTATGGTTATTGGATATGCAAAAGGCGATAAAGTTATTACTAAATATGTTGGTGATTTCCTTAAACGTTCAGGTTTACCTATTTCAGTATTATTCTCAACTGTTGGAAGAACAGCTGCACGTGCAATTGAAACAGAAATGATAGCAGATGGTATGAAAGAATGGGCATCAGAGCTTGCAAAAAATGCTGCTAATGGTGATCTTAGTACTTGGACAAGTTTTGATTTTGATGAAGTAAGTAAAGACTGTAAAGGTAGAGGAATGGCAGAAGCTCCAAGAGGAGCATTAGGTCACTGGATTGTTATTAAAGATGGATTAGTATCTAACTTTCAAGCAGTTGTACCTTCTACTTGGAATGCAGGACCAAGAGGACCAAATGGTGAAATTGGGGCTTATGAAGCATCATTAATTGGAACAAAAGTAGCAAACCCTGAAGAACCATTAGAAATCATTCGAACAGTACATAGTTTTGACCCTTGTATTGCTTGTGCAGTACATGTTATGGACACTAATGGTAAGGAGTTAGCTGTATATAAAGTTGACCCTACTAGTGCCTTTTAAGGAGTAAATTGTGGAGAATAAAGAAGGATATACTCGTATAAGACGTATGACCCCTGCAATGAGAATCATTCATTGGGTTAATGTTATTTCAATGATTGTAGCAATTGCTACAGGTCTTTATATTGCTGCACCGTATTATCAAACTTTTATGGCTGATGATGCAGTGGACAAATATGTAATGGCTTGGAATAGATGGGGTCACTTTATAGTGGCTATTATTTTTGATGTTACTTCTGTTATTATTGCTTATCTTTTCTTCTTTTCACGTTTTGAAAAGCCATGGAAAAAGGTTATTCCTACAGGAAAGAATATTAAAGAGTTTGCTGAAGTATTTTTAAACTTAATAACACTAAACCGACGAAAGAAATTTGATTCAACACATAGTGATAGCTTTAATTCTGTTTATTTTTTAATTTTTCATTTACTTTTAGGGTGGATGCTTTTAACAGGTCTTCAGCTTTATGTACATGCATTAGGTTCAGGAGAGAGTAGTGTTGGAACATGGTGGCCTTGGATATTACATGCTACAACAGACTGGACACAAGTAGTTAGTTCATGGATGATTGGAACAACTGCTACTGGTGCGAATATTATGGATGTACGTATTTCTCATCACTTGACAATGTGGCTTTTAATTACATGGATAGTTTTTCATATTTATTATCAAGTATGGCGAACAATTTTTTGGAAAGAGGGTGATATTTCAATAGTTGTTGGTGGTGATAAATTTGTGAAAACTGAAAAGGAATCATAAATTTGAACCATGAAAGAATAGCACTTATTGGCATTGGAAACATTATGTTTCATGATGAAGGTTTAGGTGCATATTTAGTAAAGTATATCGAAGAAAACTATGAAGAACATCCTAAACTAACTATTGTAGAGGGTGGTACATTAGGGTTTACTTTGATGACTTATTATCAAGAATATGATAAAGTTATTGTTGTTGGAACAGGATCTAAAATAGGTCCTGTTGGTACTATAAGTTCAGAAAATTCTGAGCAGGTAATGGCGAATTCAACATCTACAAGAAGAACTGCAAATGAAGTAGAAATAACAATGATGATAGAAATATGTTCTTTTCATGAAGATATGGGTGAAGTACAACTTATAACCATGGTTCCTCATGATATTATAGATGTTAAAAATGCTATGACACCAGAGGCATTAGAGCATATGCCTTCACTTGTTGATGAAACGCTTTATGAATTAAAAGAATCTGGTATTGAACTTACAAGAAAAAAATCTGATGAAGTAAGCTTTGAAAATATAATTGAAGCCTATGCAAATCCTAAAATTGCGGATTTTACAGATATGTCAAAACTTATTTAGTACACAGGTAGATCTTTTAATCTATCTGTTTAGTAAATAAAAATTTAAAATCAGGAAAAGTAATGTATTTTATCTTTGAGATAACATTTAGCTCAAACAAGAACTATATATCAAAACTAATACGTGGATATGCGAATAAAACAGAAATTGAAGTAGAAATAGTTCAAACAAAAGATAAGATAGTTATGATTTTTAATCAAGATGACGAAAAATTAGAAAGTTTTTTATTAAATATGGAATATTTATTACCTGCTTCTTTATTTTTAGGAAATGCTAATCACTATTTTAGTGAAGAAAAACCATCTTTAGTTGCAGTAGAACAGTCAAATCTTCCTGTAAATATAGCACCTTGTCCTAGTTGTCAAAAAGAAATGTTTGATGTAAGCTCTCGTCGTTTTTATTATCCTTTTACTTCATGTAATAGCTGCGGTTCACAACATCCTTTTTTGACTAAGTATCCTTATATTCGTGCAAATACAACAATGAAATTTTTAGTACCTTGTTCAGAGTGTGAAAAAGAAAGAGAAACTAATTTTTTACGTAAAGACTATCCCCTGATTTCATGTATAGAATGTGGTATAGGCTTAAGAATGCTTAATCAAGAAACAGAACATATGGCTCTTAATAAAGGAGATTACCACAATCTTTTTAAAGTAAGTGCAGGTGCAATTAGCACAGGTAAAACTGTTTTAATGAAAACAATACATGGATATAGAAAGTTTTTTTATCCAAAACCAAATGCTAGTTCAATAGATAAAATAAAATTTACAACAAATAAAGTTGATATAGGTCTATCTAAGCCTCAAAATACTTCAACAAAACATATTGAAAATAACGTTGCCTTATCAACATTACTTATGGCAAATTCTGCAGGTTTTAATAAGCATCTAATGCTTGTTGAACAAGAGTTTAATGCCTTACTTAGTATTGAACGTCCACTTTTAAGAGTTGCAACAAAAAGTGATGAAATAAAGAAACTTTATGGTTCATCTGCTTTGGTTAAATATCCAGATGATGGTATGACAATGCTTTTAGCAGCAGAAGCTGTGAAACATGGTTTAGAGTATATGGCTTATATAGAATGTAGTAGTGATGAAGAAGCTGATTTCTTAGTTGATTTTGATATGCCTATAAATACACAAAAAGATACAAAACTTTTTATTAATCAAGATACAAAATTTTTTATTTCAGGTGAACGTATTATTTACCCTACAATAGCTAAAAATGAAAAAGCTAGGGTTACTGTAGCACATGATTTAGCTTGCGTTCCTTTAGAAGAAGAAAGTATTATAGATTCATTTAGTGTATTTGATTCTGTATATACATCAGAACTATATGTACTAGATGCTCAAAAGAATTTTGGAAATGAAGAAAATAATCAGAATAAATTTGAGCAATATGAAGCGTCGATGCTATCAGTACTTGCTGAATATGAAAAAGTTGGAGAAAAAGCTATTGGTGTTCATTTTGATGGAAGCTTGAATTTTTTATATTACAATGGAAAAAAAGTTATAAATGCAGTACCAGCAATACCTTTTGAATCCGATAACTTGTGGGAAAAGATTAGAACACTTAGAGATGGTTCAGATAGATTAGTTACTAATTATAAAAAAGCATATCCTAAAATATGGGATCGTTTAGATAACTTAGAAGGAGATATGGATGTTTTTGAAGTTACAGCTATTACTCTTGGACTTGAAAATGAGAGTTTTGAAGGTATTTCCTCTGAATCTCTTAGTTTTTTAGGAAAAGGTGGATTACAAATAGATACTAAAATCAAAGATAATCGTTTTGATAATTACGCATTTTTAACAAGTATCATGTCTTATCAATTAGGAGATGTAGAGAATAATTATATTTGTTATAGTATTTATGAATCTTTTGGTGATTATATAGGGGAATTGGTTCCACAACTTTGTGATAAAGTAGGAAGTAATATAGTAGTTCTTAGTGGTGAAACTTTTGCAAATCAATCACTTTATGCTAGTATTCAAAAAACACTTGGGGCTAAAAAACCTCTTATGAATAAAAACTTTCCTATAGGTAAGGAGAATTCGGTATATGGAGCTTTGTACTTATAAAATAAATATCACTGGTACTGTGCAAGGTGTTGGATTTCGTCCTTTTATTTACTCACTTGCTCAAAGATACATACTAACTGGTACAGTTAGTAATAATAGTCGTGGTGTTGAAATAATTATTAATAGTGATACCATTACTTTAAAACAGTTTTTAACAGCGATTGAGTACGAATATCCACCTTTAGCTTCTATTGAAACTATTGAACACAAAAAGATTACTTATAAAGCTTTTGATAGTTTTGAAATTATCAAAACTCAAAGTAAAGGTGATGTTGTTGTTAATATTCCTTCTGATGTAAGTGTTTGTAAAGAATGTGAAAAAGAACTTTTAGATATTAACAATCGTCGTTATCAATATCCTTTTATAAACTGTACTCACTGTGGGGTAAGATACTCTATAATTCATAATTTACCTTATGATAGAAACAAGACGTCAATGAAAAAGTTTAAGATGTGTAAGACTTGTGAAACAGAATATAATAACCCTTTGGATAGACGCTATCATGCTCAACCTATTGGATGTAATGATTGTGGACCAAAATTACAGTTACTAGATAATCTAACAAAACAAATAGATATAAAAACAAATGAAGTAAATAAAACTGTTTCATTATTAAAACAAGGTAATATCCTTGCTCTTAAAGGAGTAGGGGGTTATCATCTAGTTTGTGATGCAACAAATGAAAGTACAATACTAAAATTACGTAATAGAAAAAAAAGAGAAACAAAACCTTTTGCTGTAATGGTTCGTAATATGGAAATGGCTAGAGAACTTGCAGTTATTTCTAAGGATGAAGAGAATCTTTTACTTTCAAAAGAAAGACCTATTGTGATTGTTAAAATGAAACAAAAACATTCAAGTGTTATTTCACCTAATATTTCTTATATTGGTCTCTTATTACCTTATACTCCTCTTCATTTACTTTTGATAGATAATATTAATCGTCCTTTAGTATTCACTTCTGCTAATATAAGTAATGAACCAATTTGTACAAGCTTAGAAACTTTAGAAAAATTACATGGAGTATATGATTATATTTTAGACCATAATAGAGATATTGTTAATGGTTGTGATGATTCTGTAGTTATGGTAGTAAAAGAACAAACAATTGTTATTAGAAGAGCTAGAGGATATACTCCAATGAGAGTTACATTACCTTTTGCATTAAATAGTAATGTTTTAGCTCTTGGAGCTAATCAGAAAAATACAATAGCTATTGGTTTTAATAATCAAGTTATTTTATCTCCTCATATTGGAGATTTATCTAGTATTTCATCTGTTGAATACTATGAAAAAAATATCGAAACATTAGAGAGAATATATGATTTTAAAGCAGATATTATTGCTTACGATAAGCACCCTAATTATGAATCAACTAAGATAGCAAATAAAATAATAAGCAATAATAAGAAAATTATAGGTAAAGAAGTTCAACATCACTATGCACATATCTTATCTGTTATGGCAGAAAAAAAGATAAAAGAAAAAGTATTTGGAGTTGCCTTTGATGGTACTGGTTATGGTGATGATGGTATGCTTTGGGGTGGTGAGTTTTTAGTATGTGATTTTGATGACTACAAAAGAATAGCTTCACTAGAATACTTTAAACTTTTAGGTGGAGCAAAAGCTATTAAAGAACCAAAACGAGTTGCTCTTTCAGTACTTTTTAGTCTTTATGGAAAAGATGTTTTTGACTTGGATAATCCTACTACAAGAGCATTCTCATCTGTAGAACTTAAAGCTTATTATGTAGCATGGGAAAAAGGATTAAATTCACCATTAAGTTCTTCAGTAGGAAGATTATTTGATGCAGTTGCATCCTTACTTGGTATTTGCCAAGTTATGAGTTTTGAGGGTGAAAGTGGAATGTTACTAGAAGAATTATTTGATAGTTCAGTTACAGGATACTATCCTTTTAACTATGAAAATGGAAAAATAGATATACTTCCTATTCTTCCTTTACTGTTAAAAGAAAAAGATATTTCAACTGCTGTAAGTAAGTTTTTTTATACTTTAGTTGAAGTAATAGTTAAAGTATATGAGCCTTATGATTTACCTCTAGTTTTAAGTGGCGGAGTTTTCCAAAATAGAGTGCTTTTAAGTTTAGTTTTAGATAGATTTCCAAAGGCTATAATTTCAAACATGATTCCTCCTAATGATGGTGGAATTGCTTTAGGCCAAGTTAAGTCTACAATTAATACATCAGGATATAAAAACTAATGAGTTATTTAAAAAGTTTTATACAAGTAACATTTTGTTTATTTTTAAGCTTTATACTAAATATTATAGAATGGATTCCGTCATTTATTCTTATAAGTATTGTTAATATTAGTATTATCTTTTTATATTTATTATCAATATTTTTTGCATATAAAATAATTTGTAATATTTATGATAATCAAACAAAAAAAGCACTTTGGAAAACTACAGGATACACTCTATTTTTTTTAAGTTATATAGGTAGTGCTTCAATTATTATGATTGGTATTGGATATAGTAAAAGCACATATATTAAAAGTTATATGTTTGAAGATAAATCTTTTTATGTTTATCAAAATATTGATTTATCTTATGAAGTATGTGTTAAAGAATCTGTATTACCTCTACGTTCATTACCTATAGCTACTTTTACTAATAAATTTACATTAAGTAAAGAGAATCACTATATTTACGCAACAAGCAAAGAAATTTATAAAAAAATATATAATTTAAAAAGAAACAAAAAGGAAAAAGATGAGTAAGAAAAAAAAGATAGCTATTTTAGGTTGTGGATGGGTAGGAAATGCTCTTAAAACAAAAATGGAAGAACAAGGACATGAAGTAAATTGTCTATGTCGTGATATTAATATGGACTCTTTAGTAGGCTTTTATAATTGTGATGCTTTGATTATTGCTGTTCAACCTTCAGATGAATACTTAGATGTTATAGAAGATGTATATTTTTCTGTTTCTTTAAATGAAGCTATTAATACACAAATGATACTTTTAAGTTCTCTTTCTTTTTATGATAATGATAAACTAATTGCAGATGCTGAAGAATTAGCAAAAATAAAAGATGAAAATACAGTAATTCTAAGACTTGGTGAACTAATGGGATATGATAGAATTGCGGGAGAAAATACTGCTGACAAAATGATTAACGATTCTACTACAAATTATGTACATCGTGATGATGTTATAGGTGTTATTGAAACTATTATTGATAAAAATGTTAGAGATAAAATATTTAATGTAGTAGCACCAATTCAATCAACAAAAAAAGAAATATTTACTCAAAATAGCAAAAAATTCAATTTTAAAGAACCATCTTTTAGTAATATAATAGATAAAAACAATTCTTATTCTTCAGATATTCTTTGTGATGTTTTAGGATATAAGTTTCAAAAAGAGAATGTACAAGATTTTTGGAGTTAGTTTAGATAAATATTAATTTAAATTTAAAAATTACACTTTTCGCACAGTACCGCACAAAGAAAAATTGATTTATCACCATTTTTATGATAATATTTAATATAAACTTAAATATTTGGTATTTCGCACAGTATCGCATAGAAAGGAAGATTATGAAAATTGATGATTTATCAAGAAATCAAAGAAATATTATTGCAATACTTGAAAAAGTAAAAGAGGGAACAACTGGTGAACTTACAAAAGAACTTGGACTTCCTAGAAGAACTTTTTTAGATAATATTAACTTCTTAATTAAACATGGCCTAGCAAAAAAATCTGGTTCGGGAAAAGGTACTTTTTACTCTAGAGTGATTATTAATGAATATATTGCAAAAGAGATTACAGTATTTAAAGAGGGTATTAAATTTGGAGTACTTCAATTTGGTGCAAATGGTTTTGAATTTACATATGATAAAAACTATAAAGGAGAGAAACCTACTAGCCTTTTAGAAAATGTGCAAAGCCCTGACTTGTTTCCCGAGTTTGAAAATCTTATTCCTGAATATGCTAGAAGAGATAAGTTAATAAATGAATATAATACAGAATATTTATCTGAACTGTTAGTACATTTAAAAAATACCCATGGTGCATATGACTTTATAAATAGCTATGAAGAAAGTAAATATGTAAGTGATTATTCAAATAGACCTTCTTGGTATAGTATTAAAAATAAAATTCTAGGAAGCAATGATTATCCAAATGTTTTATATGGATTCAATCTTAATGTAGAAAAAAAAATATTAACAGCTAAAACAAAAGGTGAACACTCTGCACTGAGTGGAAATCAGAATAAGGTAGATATTGATATTGATTTTAAAAACAAAGAGATTGCAGAGGTTACAAAAGATGAAGTTGCTTTATATCTATTAAAACCATATAGTGAAGATTTATCTAGTTATTTTGAGCAGTTTAAAAAAAGAGATAAAGGGTATTATCCTCATATTGCAATTAATGAACATCTGTTTATGAGTTTTGCGAAAAATGAATTGGGTTTCAATGTACCATATACTGCATTAATAGAAGGAGAAAAAGAATTTCATTATATTACAAAAAGATATGACAGATATGAAAACTATAAATATCATCAAAAAGACTTTGCTCAATATCTTGGTATTAAAAGTACTCAAAAATACAAAACGACTAGTGAAGTATTGTTTACTAAACTAAATGAGGTTATATATAGTGAAGATGAAAAGTTTGATGCGTTGAGATTCTATTTTTACTCTAGTATTATTAAACATAGTGATCTTCATGCAAAAAATATTGGTGCGCTAAATATAGGAAGAGAAAAAAATATTCTTGCTCCTCTTTATGATGTTATATCAGTTGGTGTTTATTATGGAAATAGTGATGCACTGGGATTATCTATCAATAGTAGATACTTGCATAAAAAGGTTAAGTTTAGAGTTGAAGATTTTTACGGACTTGCTGATATTTTAGGAGTCAATAAAGATAAATTTAAAATAGCTGCAAAAGAAATTTTAATTACTTTTATTGAGAAGTTTCCTATCTATATAGAAAAATCTAAAGAGCTATTAAAATACTATTCTCTTGAAATTAACAATACTAGAAATGGATATACTAACTTTATAATCAAACTAGCAAATTTCTATAATGAAAGAATAGTTGAATTTATGAAATTAGATATGTTAAGAGATTTTGATATAGATAAATATAAAGAAAAACTACAAGAAGACAAGCTATTAAAATATAATAAGCTAGAGTTAAGACAACTTCATGAAAATTATAAAATAGATAAGGATTAGGTCCTTATTTTTATTTAAATAGTACATAACTTAACAAGATTATCCAAAATTTTGTGTAAGCAAGTAATAGTTATTATAATTATATAATAGTATATCTTTTGCTACTTATTGAGTGAGAGTTGCAAAAGGTACAGATTGTGGAACTTATTATTATGAGCCATCTTTTCATGTCCTAGAGTGGAACTTCTTGCAATTCCAAATATAAATTTTATTTGATTAAATATTAAAATAAATATCATTTACAAATTTAAAATATATACGAAAACTGAAAACATGTTTTTCACTAGATGCCGGAAAATATAAAAGTAGTTTTAGTGTATAACAAGAACATTAATTTAGTATCACTGAATACTAGTTTATAAAACTAATTTTTATCAAAAGATTTTAATGTAAAAGAAAGCATATAAGTCCTCTGCTTAATATAATGTTTTTTAACAGTAATTTTCATTTATAATTCATTTTCACTACTTATACTTCCTTATCAATAAAACAATTATTGAATAAATTATACGAGGATTTAAAATGAAAAAAAGTTCATATTTTGTAAAAAGTCTTATTGGACTAAGTTTAATAGGAAGTGTAGCATTAGCTAATGATATAGAGTTAGATGATGAGAAAAAAGATTTAGAAATAAAAAGTTCAATTCAAGTAAATGATGATGTATCAGAAAATGAAGAAAAATCTTATGCTAAAATTGATGTTAACGAAGTAATTAATATTTTAAGAAAAGAAGAATCTGGTAAAATCATAAACGTAGAATTAGAAAATGAAGATGGTAATTAAGTTTATAAAGCTGAAGTTATCAATGATAATCAAAGTATAGATTTTATAGTTGATGCAGGAAATGGTAAAATATTACATAAAGAAGTTGATAAAAATGATAAAAATGATAAATCTGATAAAGAAGATGAGCATGAAGATAATGATGAGAACGAAAAAGAAAAGAAAGATTAATGAATTAGGTAGTCTATGAAAATCTTATTAATTGAAGATGACCCTAACATCGTATCTCTTTTAAAAAGAGGATTAGTTGAAGATGGTCATTTTATTGAAACTTCAGAAGATGGAGAAGAAGGTGAATATTTAGCAAGTATGAATAATTATGATTTAATCATACTTGACTGGATGCTACCTAACAAAGAAGGGATAGAGATATTAAAATCTTTGAGAAAAAAGAATATTACTATTCCGGTATTAATGTTAACTGCAAAAAGTGAGATTGATGATAAAGTATTAGGACTAAATCATGGAGCAGATGATTATTTATCTAAACCTTTTTCCTATAAAGAATTAATAGCAAGAATTGAAGCAATATATCGAAGAATCTTGTCTGATGGCAAAAATGAAGTTTTAATAAATGACATAAATATTGATATGAGTAAGAAAATTGTAAAAAAAGAGAACATCGAAATATCATTAACTGCAAAAGAATATGAACTGCTACTTTTTCTAATTAAGAATAAAAACTCAATGGTTTCAAATGGTATGATTGAGCAACAATTATGGAATAATGAAGAATTTATAAATAGTAATGTGATCCCAGTAACCATTTATCATCTTAGAAAAAAAATAGGTAAAAATCTAATAAAAAGTTTTAGAGGCTTAGGATATAAAATTGAAGTTTAAAGGTTTAAAAACACGCATACTATTTTGGTTTGGAAGTAGTACTTTTTTAGTTTTATTAATATTTAGTTTTTCTTTCTATTTCCTCTTTGAGAAAAATACTTATTTTAATTTTGAATCAAAATTATATAAAGAAGCAATTTTTATAAAAGAAAATCTTTTAAATGATAATAAAGAAAATTTTAATAAAAGAGAATTCCTTTCTTCTAAAGCTGCATTATTTGAGAATGAGCAAATAATAAAAAAAACAGATGATTTTAAATTTGAAGAGATAAGTTCTTATTTAGATAATGAAAAATCTTTTTTATTAATACATAATGATGAAAGTATGCATGCTATTTATACTTTAAAG